>Ga0075019_10000893_pt1 | contig 17086 bp, 13 predicted proteins | sample ColStrG_CSR_2013_FD_71473 | JGI IMG/M metagenome (GOLD analysis project Ga0075019, IMG submission 71473) | Freshwater sediment microbial communities in response to fracking from Pennsylvania, USA - Cold Stream Run_MetaG_CSR_2013 | ecosystem: Environmental > Aquatic > Freshwater > Creek >...
CCCTGAAAACCACCCATCGGCGTGCGCGCCGCGCTGGCAATCACAATCGGATCATGTGCCATGTAAATCTCCTATTTCGGGGCCATACGCAGCGCGCCATCCAGCCGGATGACCTCGCCGTTGAGCATGGTGTTTTCGCAAATATGCTTGACCAGAGCGGCATACTCGCTCGGGCGGCCGAGGCGCGGCGGAAACGGCACGCTGGCCCCCAGCGAGCTTTGCACTTCTGCGGGAAGACCGGCCATCATCGGCGTTTCAAAAATTCCCGGCGCAATGGTCATGACGCGAATGCCAAAGCGCGCCAGCTCGCGCGCTGCGGGCAGCGTCAAGCCCACCACACCCGCCTTCGAGGCGGCATAGGCCGCCTGCCCGATCTGCCCGTCATAAGCGGCCACCGAGGCCGTGGAAATGATCACGCCGCGCTCGCCTTCCGCATCGGGCTTTTGCTGCGAAATCGCATTGGCGGCGAGGCGCATCATATTGAATGTGCCGATCAGATTGATGTTGATCGCACGGGCAAAACTCTCCAGCCTGTGCGGCCCCTCGCGCCCGACCAGCTTTTCGCCCGGCGCAATCCCGGCGCAATTAATGAGGCCGTGCAAAGCGCCGAACTGCGAGAGCGCAGCCGATACCGCCGCTTGGCCATCGACCTCGCTGGTCACATCGGTGCGCTGGAAAATCGCCCCCGCACCCAGTTCCGCCGCCATTGTCTCGCCCGCCACGACATTGACATCGGCGAGCACCACCCTGGCGCCCCCGGCGTGCAACATCCGTGCGACCGAGGCCCCAAGGCCGGAGCCGCCGCCGGTGATCAGAAATACATGGTCTTTGATTTGCATATAAATGTTCCGTTTTACTGCGATGGCGCGGTTTTTTTGTTGTTTCGCAAAATGAAGCGCTGCAATTTGCCGCTGGGGGTTTTCGGCAATTGCGCGATAAATTCGATCTCGCGCGGATAGGCGTGGGCCGACAGGCGGCGCTTGACGAACTGGCTCATCTCCTCCGCCAGTTCCGGTGAAGCCACAGCCCCTTGCCGCAGCACCACGAAAGCCTTGACGATTTCGGTGCGCTCCACATCCGGCTTGCCGATCACCGCCGCTTCCACCACATCCGGATGTTCGATCAGCGCGCTTTCCACATCAAACGGCCCGATACGATAGCCCGACGAGGTGATCACATCATCAGCGCGCCCGACAAAGCTGATATGCCCGTCCGGTTCAAGCTCCACCATGTCGCCAGTGCGATAATAGCCGCCACCGAGCGAGGGCGTCTCCTGCTGCCAATAGCCGGTGAACCAGAACAGCGACGATCCTGCCACATCAATCGCCAGAACGCCGGGCACATGCGGGGCCACCTCGCGGTCCTGATCGTCCAGCACAGTGACGCGATAGCCCGGCATCGCCAGACCGGCAGAACCGGCATGAATGACATGTCTCAAACCATGATGATTGTTGACCACCATGCCCAGTTCGGTCTGGCCATAATGATCGTTGATCGGCGCGGCAAGATTTTCGCCAAACCAGCGGATAACCTCCGGATTAAGCGCCTCGCCCGCACTGCTGACCACCCGCAACTTGCCCTTGACCTTGGCCGCAGCTTCCGCGCCAGCGGCAATCAGCAAACGGTAAGCGGTCGGCGCACCGGCCAGATTGTTGATGGCATGGCGCTCGATCAGGCCATAGGTGCTCTCCACCGTGAACGGCCCTTCATAAAAGGTGGTGGCATGGCCGAGCAGCAGTGGCCCGATCACCGCATAATACAGCCCGTAAGCCCAGCCCGGATCGGCAATGTTCCAATATTTGTCACCTTCGCGCAGATCAATCGCATCACGCATATAGACCAGAAATGAGGAGAGCGCCTTTATCGGCACCGGCACGCCTTTGGGCAGGCCCGTGGTGCCCGAGGTCGACATCATCAACATCAGGGCATCGCCGCGTCGCAAAACCGGGGCAAACTGGACCGAGGCCCGGGCCATTTCGGCATGAAAATCCAGATCACGGGCGGCCAGCGTCGCTGGCTTATCGGCGGGGGCAATGGTGGCGACCAGCGGCGCGCCGGCCACCTCATCCATTTTCGGACGGTTGACCACATCGGTGACAATCAGCTTGGCACCGCTCACCTTGAGCCGGTGTTCAATCGCCTTAGGGCCAAAGGCGGTGAACATCGGCTGGTAAACCGCCCCTGCCCGCAAGGTGCCCAAAATCACAACAAGCAATTCGGGCGTGCGCGGCAGCATTCCGGCCACCACATCTCCAGCTTTGATACCGCGCGAGGCCAGCACATTGGCAAAACGCCCCGTTTGTTCTTGCAATTCGGCAAAAGAGAGGGTGGCACGACGACCATCCTGACTTTCCCATTCCAGCGCCACACCGCCCTTGGCCACATGCCGGTCAACGCATTCGACACAGGCATTGAGGCCATTGAGGTAATCGCCGGAAAAACCCGCCTCGACCGATTCAGGCAGGAAGTCTCTGAAAAAATCGTGATAATCGGCAAGTTTACGGGGTGCCGCAGAGCCGGTCATAGGTCTTTCCTCCCGAAGAATTTTGTGAAGAACTCAAGCCTTCTTGCGGCAAATTAGAGCGCATGCTCATATGGCAATCAATGACTTTTATAGCGTATTTTATTTGATAGTTTTGCCATAGCGGAGCGCAGCTTGAGCAGTGACAAAATAACCAGTGACATCGAGCGGCGGATGATTTCCGCCCGTTTTGTCGAGGAAGCACTCGACAGTTTGCGGCGGCGCGGCCTTGCCCCCGAGCCGCTGCTCCTCGCCGTCGGCCTGCCGGAACAGGTCGTCGAGCCGGTTTCCGCCGAGCGTTATGGCGCGCTGTGGCTGGCGATTGCGAGCGCTTTGCAGGACGAATATTTCGGACTGGGGAGCCGCCCGATGCGCCCCGGCAGTTTCACCCTGCTCTGCCATTGCATCCTGCACGCGGCCAATCTGGAGCAGGCCTTGCGCCGCGCCTTACGCTTTCTCAACATGGTTCTGGAAGACCCCGGCGGCGAATTGTTGGTCAAGGATGGTCTGGCGCAAATTATCCTGCGCGATGCGGGCGCTCCGCGTTCGGCCTTTGCCTATCGCACCTACTGGATCATCGTGCATGGCATCACCTGCTGGCTGGTCGGGCGGCGTATGCCGCTGCGGCTGGTGGATTTTCGTTGTCCGGAGCCGGTGCAAGCGGGTGATTATCGCTCGTTTTTCGGCGCGCCGGTGCATTTTGACCAGGCGTTCAGCCGTCTGGCCTTTGATGCGGATTTGCTGCGGCTGCAACCCAAACGCTCCGAAAGGGCGTTGCGGCAATTTTTGCGCGATGCGCCCGCCAATATATTGGTGCGCTATCGCTATGACGCCGGCGTCTCAGCCAGCCTGAGAAAAATATTGCGCCAGCAGGCGCCGGGCACCTGGTGCAGTTTTGACGAATTGGCGCGGCGAATGCGCCTGCCGCCCGCAACCTTGCGCCACCGCCTGCGACAGGAAGGCCAGACCTATGCCGTCCTCAAGGACGAGGTTCGCCGTGACCGCGCGCTCGAAAGTCTCAAAAACACCACGCGCAGCATTGGCGAAATCGCCAGCGAACTCGGCTTTGCCGAACCCAGCGCCTTTTATCGCGCCTTTCGCAAATGGACCGGCCTAAGCCCCGGCCAGTTTCGCGCCGCTGAACAAGGTTGAGCTTCGCTTATTTTTCTGCGGCAAATTGCGTGTAAGCGTCCAGCGCGTGGCTGGCATACATCGCCGCTGGCCCGGCGCCCATATAGATCGCCATCCCCAAGGTCTCCAACACTTCCTCCCGCGTCGCGCCATGTGCAACCGCCGCCTTGACATGAAAGGCGATGCAGTCGTCGCAGCGCACCGCCACGCCAATCGCCAGCGCGATCAGTTCCTTGGTCTTGGCATCAAGCGCTGCCGGAGCCAGCGCCGCCTGAGCGATTGCCCCGAAAGACTTCATCACTTCGGGCGCACCGCCGCGCAAATTCTTCAGCCCGCCGGACAATTCCTTGGTCCATTCCGGCCAGTTGCGGTTGGATTCGCTCATGTTTTTTTCCTCGCTTGCGCCGATCGCAATACGGCCCGCAAAATGGGGCGGACCAACTGAACAGATTTATATTAGAACAATATAATTTAGCAATCATGATTTTACAAATAGCCCGAGCCACAAACGTCTGAGGGGAAAATTCAGCCCGTCCAAAACTCGAAATGTCCAAAATTATGAGATTTTAACGGCGCTTGACGACGCAGCGCGCACCCTTCACAGCGTTTGCAGGCGAATGTTAATTCTATTTTTAGCCTGTTTCCGAAGGCCCAAAAATACGACGATCCGATTCCAGCATTCATTACAAATTTAGCAATTGCAATTATAGGTTGAATATAAATATCAAATATATCTTTGATTGTATTCCGGTTGTTCCAAATGATGTGGAAAATTCAATGTTGAAAAAACTTATCAATCTCAGCCTGCTCGCAGTCGCTCTGTCTTTCTCCTGCGTGGCCGCTGGTCAGGCGCAGGTTCTGGTCGCCAACACGGCCACCACGGCCAATTCCGGCAATGTCTATTCGCTGGGCAATTCCGGCACGTCCGGGATCGTCAACAGCAATCCGTTCACGGCCAATCTCAACGGCATCAATGTCAATGTGAGCTTTACCGGAACCTCGGCGATCGTGAACGGCAATACCGGCTACGGCTGGGAGCCGGTGGTGAGCGGCTCCAACATGGTGGGCAATTATCTGTCCGCCATCAGCGGCAACGTCAATATGTCGCTGAGCACCAATGAATCCACCTGGAGCATGGTGTGGGGCTCGGTTGATCGTGACAATACGTTGAGCTTCTACAACGGCAACACCGTGGTGGGGCAATTTACCGGGGCCCAGATTTTGGCCCAGACGCACGGCAATGCGGCTTATTCTACAGCCTATGCGACCGTGAGTTTTGGGGGCGGCATCACCTTCAACAAGGTTGTCGCCTCCGCAGGGCAACCGTTTGAATTTGCACTGCTCACCAAACCCTGGGCCGCGCCGACGAGCACGGGCGGCTATTCGATCACCAGTTCGGTTCCTGCCCCGATGCCGCCGCTGGGCGCCACCCTATTCGGCAATGTGGTGGCCATGTCCGGCATGGCCGCTTTGTGGAACCGCCGCCGCAACAAAAGCCGGAGCGCGGGATGATCAAATCGCTTAGCGCACTGCTTACCCTGGTCGCTGTCGCCCTGCCGTTGAACACTTCGGCGGCGGATGTTATCATCGAACGGCAACTGGAGCCGGTGAAAACCGCAATCGCAGGGCACAATATCGATTATTTCAATCTGGTGCCGGGCATCTCTCCACAGGAATGGACGGCGACAGCAAAACAGCAGTTTCCCAATTCAAAAATGTCGGTTCAGGAAAACGAACTGTCCGGCCCGGACGCGTCAAGCGTCATCCATTCGCAAAAATACATCTCGGAGATTGTCGCCCGCCGCACCGAAAATTCGGAAGAAATGCGGTTGCGCGGCAGCTTTTCGGCGATCAGCAGCGGAAATCAGCTCATCGGACTTGATCAATCGATTGTCTATGGCCTGAAATTCGATGCCCCGCGAACCGATCAGGTCGCCAACATGATCGGCAACCGTTTTGGTGAAGCCTCTCAGGTCGAGGTTTCCGGCGACAAGCTGCTGATGGTCTGGGCTTACAGCAATGGCGCGCAATTACACTGCGACAACATCAATCCTTGCCCTTTGCCTGATACAACCTATTCCACCGGCCAACTGGTCTATTACACGACGATTCCGCCGGTTGATTATTTGATTTCCGTTGAAATTGTCCGACGCGCCGACGCGCCGACGTTGCTCGCCAGCTTCACGTTGAAAATGCTCGACCTGAAAAAGCGCGCCGAAGCGGCCAAATTTGATCTTGCGGCGCAACGCGCATTGGCCACAGCCGCGCATGACAAAGAGCGCCAGCGACTTATTCGCCTTACCGACCATCGCCACGAGAAAATCTAGCTTCAGGGCCGATCATGAGTGATAGCGCGGCACACGCGGTTCAAATGACAGCGGCGGGCGAACGACAACCTTCCGGGGTTGCGCTGTCCGTCCACAATATATTGGCGGTAATGCTGGTCGCAGGCTGTTTCAACGGCCTTATGGCTGAAATGGGCGAAAGCTGGACTTTGACGGGCTTGGACAGTCTCGTCAACCTGTTCGGTATTGGCTATTTTTATCCGATCATTATTGGCGTCGCCGGATGGAACATCTGGCAGATGCAGAGCGAGGCGCTCCAACGCCATGACATTGCGCTCATAACACTGGGCGGCCTGATGTTTGCGGCAGTGGTTCTGGTGCCAAGCAGTCTGGGCTCTTGGGTCGCTGTCGGCGTCTATGCCCTTGTTCTGGCTCTGCTCTTGCGCGGCACAGCACGACATGGGGCCATGATGTTCGTGGCTTTGGCTGTCTGTGCCCTGTGGATAGATTTTGGTTTCAAATTATTTGTGGGTCCGCTCACAGTGCTTGACACCATCATGACAGAGCATGTGCTGCATCTGTTTGGCGTTGATGTCACCCGCCTTGAAAATGTGCTCACCCGGGCCAATGGCTTCAGCATTGTGGTTTTAGCCGATTGTTCCAGTTGGAAAGATATGCCGCTGGTGATTTTGGCCTATGCCACTCTGGTCAAGTTTACGGCAACGGCCAGCCCGCTCCGCAAGTTCTGGCAAGGTCTGCTGATGGTGTTTATGCTGACCCTGTTGATAAATCTTGCCCGCCTGGCGCTGATCAGCCTGTCACTGGATTTGCACACGCTGATCCATGACGCCCGCGGCCGCAATATTTTCGATATGGCCCGCACTTTGGTGGTATTTGCCGGTGTCTGGTGGGCGACACGATGAAACGAACCCCGCTGATTTTGACCTTCATCGGCATCTGGCTGGCGATCAGTCTGGGGGCCAAGGCGCAGCGCTATTTTGTGCAGGTTGAACCGGTGGAAACGCGGGCCTTCAAGGCGGTGATGAAAAATGTCGGCTTGCAGAATTGGCACACAAGTCCGTCCCCGGTCAGCGACAATGGAGCCCTCACCCTGCACGAATTAACCCGGCCAGAGTGTGATTTGCCGGTGCGATTGGCCTTCATCGGGTTTGGTGATGCGACCGACAACCTTCTGGATGATGCGCTTGGCGCTTCACCGCTGTTCTATTATGCAGGCGAATTAAGCCCCGCATTGCCACGCGATGAGCAACGCAGGCATATTGTCAAGACATTCGGCCTGGGCCAATTTGGCGGCTCCCGGAGCGCCGACATGCCGATTATTGCGGTTTCGCGGTCTCCTGAGGGGCCGCAATGCCAGCCGGATATCTTGCACCACTGGCCGCAAATCGAACAGGATTTTAGAAAATAGAACGATTGATCCACCGGTTGGCGGCAAAGATTTCCGGATAAATATCTGCATCAACAGGTTCGGATATCAGATAATGATCATTTCCGTCCACACAGACCCAGGTTCAAGACCCGTTGATTAATCCAGTGGATGATTGTTGCCGCAGAGCAGATTGCGAAGATGAATGTTTGGGCGCATCGGTCGAAACCTGTGTGGCGCCGCCGCCAGTCCTTGAGACGACCGAACATATTCTCAATGTAGAATCTGGATTTTTATGTTTGATTTCATTGGGATAAACGGTGTTATATCGCGCTTTCAGGGCTTCACGAAACCAGTCCGCGTCATAGCCCTTGGCCCTTGTCTGCGAGCAGGTATTTGGCGCAGGACAAAGCATCAAACACCGGTGCCGCGCCACTGGAAATGAGTGAACCAAGCCAGCAACATTCATGCAGGAACTCAAATAGGCCCTCAGACTGGATTATTGCGCGCGCTTTTTATTGAAGGGAGAAGCCGAGTTCATTCGCTCGAAATTTGCTTCAGGAGCGCAATGATGTGCGGTGCATTGCGGCGAATTTCCGCCATATGCCGCAAAGTCAGCGGTGCGAGAATATCCTCGGCTTTTTCCGTCAGGGTCAGGCGAATAAACCGGCGGTCCGCCGGATCGGGCGTGCGGCTGACCAAATCCGCCTTGACCAACCTATCGACCAGTTCGACCGTAGTGTGGTGCTTGAGCAGCATGCAGGCCGCCAGTTCGCTGATGGTCATGCCCTTGTCGCCGGCCAGCCCTTTGATCGCCAGAATGGTTTGATGCTGCTGCGGCGGCAGGCCGGCTTCTTTGGCCGCTTGCTGGCTGAAGCCGACAAATTGGCGCAAGGCCAGGCGAAAAGACGCCAATCCGCTGTAATTCGGCTGTTCGGCGGGTGGCAATTCTGGTTTTTGTTCGGGCATCAACGGCGTGAATTTCGGCTGGAGCCAAGATCAGAAATGACTGGCTTGCGATTAGGCCTAATGCCCGCGCGTCGCAAGACTTATCACCAGGCTCACCCCCAAAAACAATGCAAACATCTGCCAGACCAGCAATGGATTTTTCTCGTAAAGCGAGAGCTTGCGCGCGGAGGTTGGCTTGGCCCGCATAGCCCCGGTTTCAAGCTCGTGAATGAATTCGATAATGTCACCATAACGATGGGCGGGATTGGGACTGAGGGCGCGCGCCAGCACCGCCTCGACCCAGCCCGGCAAATCCGGCCGCAATTTTGACAGCGGCGCCGGAGTCGTGAATTTTGGATGGCTGAACGGTTCGATCTCGCCGTAAGGATATGCACCCGACAACATCCGGTAAACCACCACCGCGAGCGCATATTGGTCGGAAAACTCGTCGCCGGTCCGCAACGGACCGGATTTTGCCTGAAACAGTTCCGGGGCCATATAACTTGGCGTGCCGGGAATATCTTCTTGCGGAAACTCCTCTAATGCAGGCACACGCGCCACGCCCAGATCAATCAGTTTCAGCCCGCCCTGCGCCAGCAGAATGACATTTTCGGGCTTGATGTCGCGGTGAATGACGCCAATCCGGTGCAGGCTGGTGACCGCGCGCGCCAGCTTGGTCGCGATGGGAATGGCGTCGGAGAGCGACATCGAGGGCGTACGGCGGATTTTTTGTTCCAGCGTTTCTCCTTCATAAAACGGCATGACCGAATAGAGCTGCTTTTGACGCCCGCGCGGCACAGGAACCGTCTCACCGACCCAGATGCTCCGCACCCGTTCGGCAATCCACGCCTCTCGGACAAAGGCGAGCCGATAGGAACCCTCGGTCGCCACCAGCGGATTGGGAAATTTGATAATGAGCCGTTGCGGCTTGTCGCCGTCGCTGGCGTGAAACACCGTGCTGTAGCGCCCGACCGCCAAAACTTCGCCAATCTTGAACCGGTCCACCACATCGCCGCTTTTGGGCAGCGGCAGGATCGGCAGCGCCTCAATCGTTTGGGTCAGTTCATCGGCTCCGGAGGCGGGCAGATCAATAATATCGACCACCAGAGCAGTGGCATTGTCCATAGAACCGGCGTCCAGGGCCGTCTCGACGATGATGCGCGCCGTTTCGTCGGGATTAGCCCGTTCGGCCAGCACCTGACGGATGCGCTCGTCGTGCAAAGCATCATAAACACCATCGCTGCAAATCAGCAGACGGTCATGCTGACGCAGGCTCAGGGTTGAATAATCGAGCCGCAAATTGTCCTCAAAGCCGATGGCGCGCGTCAGCACCCGGCCAAAATCACTGTAACCGAGCACATGATCTTTGGTGAGGCGCTCGAACTGCTCGCCGCTCAGGCGGTAGATCCGGCTGTCACCCACATGCAGCACATGACAGGTTCGCCCCTCTAAAATCAGGCCTGAAAAAGTGCATGACATATGCGTGAGGTTGGGATCAACGCGCCCCTGGGCATGAATCCAGCCATTGATCGCCTCAAGCGCGCGAAAGGCGCTCTTTTGCAGGCCGAGTGTCTCGCGCGCCGCGCTCATCGCATCTAGAAAGGAGCGAACCGTCAGTTCCGCGGCGACCCGCCCGCCTTTGTGTCCGCCGACCCCGTCGGCCACGGCGGCAAAGGCCGGACGACCCGAATTGGCGCGGTGGTGATGCGCGACAAAATCCTGATTGTCGGGACGTTTGCCGGTCTTGCTGCACAAGCCGAGGCCAAGCTGCAGCGACTGGCGCGATTTGGGTTGAGCGACCATAAAAGCCCCATAAAATGAGGGGCGGCGCAAACCGTCCCCCGTATGAGTTTATCTGCGCCTGAGCTTACACACGTGCGCCGGAAACCGCACCCCAGGTCGTGCGCCAGCGCGCCTTGACCATATAAAGCCCGACAAATCCCAGCAGTGCCAAAATTCCGAAAAACAGGAAGCCCGCGCCAAAACCACCGGTCATGGCTTTGGCATTGCCCAAGGTCTTGGCCAGGAAAAACCCGCCAATACCGCCCGCACAACCCACCATGCCGGTCATCGCGCCAACGTCCTGCCGGAAGCGCAGCGGAATCAACTGAAACACCGAGCCATTGCCCATGCCCAGCGCCAGCACGCCCACAGAGAACAGCAGCACCGAAACCCAGGCGATGCCGGGGAGTTGTGCAAAGGTCCAGCCCGCAGGCGTCGGTGAGGCCGGACCTTCAGGCATGGCCGCAATCAGAAAATAACAGACCGTGACAATACCGAACAGCATGGACAAAGCGCGGATACCCCCAATTCGATCGGCAATGTAACCGCCGACCGGGCGGAAGCCGGAGCCGCAGGCCACGATAAAGGCCACCATGAAGCCCGCCGTCACCGCCGAGACATGATATTGCACAGTGAAATACAGCGGCAGCGCATTGGCAAGCCCGACAAAGCCGCCAAAGGTGATGAAATAGAAGAACATGAACCAGCGACTGTCCGGATCGGCCAGCAGCTTGCCATAAGCGCCCAGCGAAAGCGATTTGCGCTCGGTGGGTGCATCTTTGGCCGCAACAACATAATAGGCCAGAATCAGCACCATCGGGATCAGCAGCGCACCAAACACGCCCTGCCAGCCGAAATGCTCGGCAATGCTTGGCGCAAACAAAGTATCAAGCACCACGCCCATATTGCCCGCACCGGCAATGCCCATGACCAGGCCTTGATATTGCGGTGGATACCAGCGGCTGGCCTGTGGCAAGGCCACCGAGAAAGACGCACCGCCAACGCCCAGAAACAGACCGAAAATCTCGACGGCCAATTTGCTCCCGAGTCCGAAATACCAGACATAGGCGGTGGCAATCATCACCACAACCTGCGCGATGATGCCGGTGAGTTTCGGACCGATCCGATCGGCCAGAATGCCCAACGGAATACGCAGAATCGCGCCGGAGAGCACCGGAATGGCGACCAGCGTAAACTTCTCGTCAATCGGCAGATTGAGTTCTTTGGTGATATAGACGATCAGCGGGCCCAGCGCCGTCCAGGCCATGAAACCGATATCGAAATAGAGAAAGGCCGCCAGCAATGTCGGCCAATGCCCGGCCTTTTTGAAGTCACTCAAATTCATGAACTTACCCCTTCTTCACGAGCATCTGCACCAGCAGATGCGTTTGGGGTCAGGACAAATTTCAATTCGCCCGACACTGACAAGCCGCATTGCAATGCGCGTGCCAGTTGGTTTATCCGGTGAAAATGCCCGGTGAGGCGGGTCGTTTTCCGGCAATCGGGGAGAAATTAATCAGATTGGCCAAAAACTGCCTCAATTAATATCGTATTGCGATATATTTATGCATCGCACTGCAATATGTTTTTAGCCTAAAACATAAGTCTCTGTTTTTGCTATATTAAAATTCTACCAAGTTTTGGCACACGGCTTGCTAGGCAGTTCGTAACTTTGAACTGCGGGGTCTTGCGATGCTGGATAAAGTCAAGAAACAGAAATTGGTTGTGATTGGCAATGGCATGGCCGGGATGCGTACGATCGAATTGTTGCTGGAGCGCGCGCCCGACCTTTATGACATTACGGTGTTTGGTGCCGAACCGCATGGCAATTACAACCGCATCCTGCTCTCGCCAGTGCTGGCGGGGGAAAAAACAGTTGACCAGATCATGCTCAACACGCTCGACTGGTATGAGGCCAACAACATCACCCTGCGAAAGGGTGAAAAGGTCACCATGATCGACCGCCGCAGCCTCGAAGTGGTGACCGGGGCGGGCGACAGGGTGCCTTATGACAAATTGCTGATCGCCACCGGCTCTGACCCGATTGTGCTGCCCTTGCCCGGCAAAGACTTGACGGGCGTTGTCGGCTTTCGCGATATTTATGATGTCGATCGCATGATTGAGGCGGCAAAATCCGGTAAACATGCGATCGTGATCGGCGGCGGTTTGCTTGGACTTGAGGCCGCCAACGGTTTGATGAAACGCGGCATGAGCGTCACCGTCGTCCATCTGATGGAAACGCTGATGGAGCGCCAACTGGATGCAATCGCAGGCGGGTTGCTGAAAGCGTCGCTGATCGAGCGCGGCATGCAATTCAAAATGCCCGCCCAAACTCAGGCGATTCTCGGCGAAACCCACGTCACAGGCGTGCGTTTTGCTGATGGTGAGGAAATTTCCGCTGATCTGGTGGTGATGGCGGTCGGCATTCGCCCCAATATCGAACTGGCGAAAAAAGCCGGAATTTATTGCGAACGCGGCATTGTTGTCTCCGACGCGATGCAAACTTATGACGGGCGCATCTATGCGGTGGGCGAATGCGTGCAGCATCGCCGCCAGACTTATGGCCTTGTGGCCCCGCTCTGGGATCAGGCCAAAGTTTGCGCCAATCATCTGGCCCTGAAAGCTTTCGCCACCTATAAGGGCTCCTCTGTTTCAACCAAACTGAAAGTGACGGGCATCGACCTGTTCTCGGCCGGTGATTTTTCGGGGGGCAAAGACACCGAGGAAATCGTGTTGCAAGATGCCGCACGCGGCATTTACAAGCGCCTCATTCTCAAGGACAAAAAACTGATCGGCGCGGTGCTTTATGGCGATACGGCCGATGGCGCCTGGTATTTCCAGCATCTGCGCGACGGCACTGACGTTTCACAGATGCGCGAGCGTCTGATGTTTGGTGCGGCCCATGTGGGTGATGGCGGCAAGGGCGGCCATTCCGGCCAAAATGCCGCTGCCGCTATGTCCGATGAGGCCGAAGTTTGCGGCTGCAACGGCGTCTGCAAGGGCACCATCATCAAGGCGATCACCGAGAAAAAGCTGTTCACCATTGATGACGTGCGCGCCCACACCAAGGCTTCCTCGTCCTGCGGTTCTTGTTCCGGCTTGGTCGAGCAAATTCTGGCCTCTACGCTGGGCGGTAATTATTCGGAAGCGCCAAAATCCAAACCGATGTGCGCCTGCACCGACTACAGCCACGATGACGTTAAACGCATCATTCTGGAGCAAAAGCTGAAGACCATCCCCGAGGCGATGGATTTTCTCGAATGGAAAAAGCCCGATGGCTGCCATTCCTGCCGTCCGGCGCTCAATTATTATATGCTGGCCAGCTGGCCGGGAGAATATAAGGACGACATGCAGTCCCGCTTCATCAATGAACGCGTGCACGCCAATATCCAGAAAGACGGCACTTATTCCGTGGTGCCGCGCATGTGGGGCGGCGTCACCACTCCGGATGAACTGCGCGCCATTGCCGATGTCGCTGACAAATTTAAAATTCCCACCGTTAAAGTCACCGGTGGCCAGCGCATTGATTTGCTCGGCGTGAAAAAAGATGATTTGCCTGCCGTCTGGGCGGATTTAAACGATGCCGGCATGGTCTCCGGCCATGCTTATGCCAAGGGGCTACGCACGGTGAAAACCTGCGTCGGCACAGATTGGTGCCGCTTCGGCACACAAGATTCCACCGGGCTAGGCATCCGTCTGGAAAAATTCATGTGGGGGTCCTGGACCCCGGCCAAGGTCAAGCTGGCGGTGTCCGGTTGCCCTCGCAATTGCGCCGAAGCCACCTGCAAGGACGTTGGTGTGATCTGTGTTGATTCGGGCTATGAAATTCAGTTTGCCGGTGCGGCGGGTCTGCACATCAAGGGCACCGAATTTCTGGTCAAAGTGGCCGGTGAAGATGAGGCGCTCGAAGTGATCGTCGCGCTGACCCAGCTTTATCGTGAACAGGGCCGTTATCTGGAGCGCATGTATAAATGGTGCGACCGTGTCGGATTGGACAATATCAAAAAAGCCGTCGTCGAAGACATCGCCCAGCGCAAGGCGCTCTTTGCCCGCTTTGCCTATAGCCAGCAATTTGCTCAAATAGACCCGTGGAAAGAGCGCGCCGCCAAAGGGCAGGAACGCCATGAATTCACCCCCCTGGCAGAACTGGAACTGGTCTGATGCGCTGGATTGACATTGGCCCGGCCAGCGATATTCCGAAACTCGGCGCGCGCATCGTGCGCGGCCCCAAGGGTGACATTGCGGTGTTCCGCACCGCAGATGACGAGATTTTCGCGCTCGACGACCGCTGCCCGCATAAGGGCGGCCCCTTGTCTCAGGGCATCGTGCATGACCATCATGTCACCTGTCCGCTGCATAATTTTGTCATCAGCCTGAGCGATGGCGAGGCCCGCGCCCCGGATAAGGGCTGCACGCGCGCCTATCAAGTGCGCGTCGTCAATGGATTGATTTCGCTGGCACTTCCAGAGACTGTCGCGGCAAAATGACCTTGAGCGCCGCCCTTCCAGCCCCAACCAAAACCACCTGTCCCTATTGCGGCGTCGGCTGCGGTGTTCTGGTGCGGCGACGTGCCGGAAAAGTGTCGGTGAAAGGCGACCCGGATCATCCGGCCAATTTCGGGCGGTTATGCTCGAAAGGCTCGGCTTTGGGCGAAACGCTTGACCTTGAAGGACGGCTGCTGAACCCGATGATCGGCGAAAAGCAGACCGGGTGGGATGAGGCGCTGGATCTCGTCGCCAAAAAATTCAGCGAAACCATCGCCGCGCACGGGCCGGATTCGGTGGCTTTTTATGTCTCCGGCCAGTTGCTGACCGAAGATTATTATGTCGTCAACAAACTGGCCAAAGGCTTTATCGGCACCGCCAATATTGACACCAATTCACGCCTCTGTATGGCCTCCAGTGTCGCCGGGCACAAGCGCGCTTTTGGCGCCGATGTTGTGCCGGGTTGCTATGAAGACCTTGAACAGGCCGATCTGCTGGTGCTAACGGGCTCGAATGCGGCGTGGTGTCATCCGGTGCTGTATCAGCGCATGATGGCGGCGAAAGAGAAAAATCCGGCCCTGCGCGTGGTGGTGATCGACCCTCGCCGCACCGAGACCGTTGAGGGTGCGGATTTGCACCTTGCCCTGCGCTCCGGTTCGGATGCGGTTCTGTTCAACGGCCTGCTGGCCTATCTGGCGCAGGCGGGCTGCGCCAACACAGATTTTCTCGAACACGTCTTGGGCGCGGCGGCGGCGATTGCAGCAGCAGGCGCGCCGGATATTGCCCGTATTGCGCGGGTTTGCGGCCTTGCCGACGGCCATGTGCAATTGTTCTTTGACTGGTTTGCCAAAACCCGCAAAGTGGTGACACTCTATTCGCAGGGCATCAACCAGTCGAGCTCAGGCACCGACAAGGTCAATGCCATCCTGAATTGTCATCTGTTCACCGGCCGCATCGGCCGCCCCGGCATGGGGCCGTTTTCACTCACCGGCCAGCCCAATGCCATGGGCGGGCGCGAGGTCGGCGGGTTGGCCAATCAATTGGCCGCGCATATGGAACTGGAAAATCCGGCGCATCGCGATCTGGTGCGGCGCTTTTGGGACGCGCCGAATGTGGCGCAGCGCGCGGGGCTAAAGGCTGTCGAGATGTTTCAGGCCATCGAGGCCGGAATCATCAAGGCCGTCTGGATCATTTCCACCAATCCGCTGGTGAGCCTGCCGGATGCCGAACAGGCCCGCCGCGCACTGGAAAACTGCGAATTTGTTGTTGTTTCAGACATTTTGCGCCAGACTGATACCACAAAATTTGCACATATCCGCCTACCGGCGACAGGCTGGGGCGAAAAAAGCGGCACTGTTACCAATTCCGAGCGGCGGATTTCACGCCAGCGCAGCTTCCTGCCCATCCCCGGCGAAGCCCGGCCCGATTGGCAGATTGTCGCGCAAGTGGCGCAACGCATGGGCTATTCCGGCTTTGATTTTCCCACAGAAGCCGAGATTTTTGCCGAACATGCGGCGCTTTCGGCTTTTGAAAACAATGGCACGCGGGATTTTGACCTCTCCGGCCTCACCATTCTTTCCACGCCGGACTATGACAGCCTCGCGCCAACACAATGGCCGATCCACGCGCAAGGGGCCGTCACGCAACGGCTGTTCGCCGACGGGCAATTCTTCACACCTGACCGCCGCGCCCGCATGGTTCCGATCGTTCCGCGCCCGCCAAAAAACCCGACCAGCGCCGGTTTTGACATGGTGCTCAATACCGGCCGGGTGCGTGACCATTGGCACACCCTGACCCGCACCGGCAAATCGCCGCGTCTCTCCGCCCATATTTTTGAGCCCTGTGCAGAAATCCATCCCGAGGATGCGCGCCGGCTCAAATTGCGTCCCGGTGACATGGTGCGCCTGACCAGCGCCGGCGGCTCGATGGTGCTGCGCGCTCAAATCGCCACGACACAACGGCGCGGCTGCGTTTTCGTGCCAATGCACTGGAGCGCACAATTTTCCAGCCAGGGCGCCATCAACCGGCTGGTCAATTCCGCAACCGACCCGCATTCCGGCCAGCCGGAATTTAAACATACGCCGGTGCGGGCTGAACCTGTTCGCCCCAAGTGGCAGGCGGTTTTGTTCACCCGCACGCCGGTTGCGCCGCCCCCCAATACGCATTGGCTGCGCGGACGGGCCGGGCAGGCCCAAAGGATGGAATTGTGGAGTGACATCGCGCTTGAGAACCCGGATGAATTAGCCACAATCCTGATCGGCACCCACAGCAGCTATCGGGATGCTTCGGGTGGACATTATCGCTATTTCAACACACAAGGCGACGACCTCAACGCCTGCCTGTTTATTGCACCTGATGACTCCCTCCCCTCCCGCGCTTGGCTGACCGGCCTGTTTGCCGCGCCATTGCGCGCGGGCGAGCGCATGTCCCTGCTGGCAGGGCGCGCGCTCGATGCTTCGCAAGACAGCGGCGAGATAATTTGCGCCTGCTTTTCTGTGGGCCGCAAACAGATTGATGCCTCTATCCGCGCCGGAGCAAATACGGTGCA
>Ga0075019_10000894_pt1 | contig 17080 bp, 14 predicted proteins | sample ColStrG_CSR_2013_FD_71473 | JGI IMG/M metagenome (GOLD analysis project Ga0075019, IMG submission 71473) | Freshwater sediment microbial communities in response to fracking from Pennsylvania, USA - Cold Stream Run_MetaG_CSR_2013 | ecosystem: Environmental > Aquatic > Freshwater > Creek >...
GTGCGAGGGTCGGACAGATCGTCGACGATGGATCTGGAACACGCCGCAGGTGCCGTTGTAAAAATGGATTTGCTCAGGTCGGCGCCTGAAGAATGGGAAGTGATTGGCGTCATTTTTTCATCTCCATTGGAAAAGTCAGGTCGGTCAGTGCCTGTTGTTGAAAAATCAGGGGAGGTGGATCAATACAATGGCGCAGCGGCGCAACGGGGGGCGAGGATCGCTCCAGGCCTTTTCTTCGCCTAGTCGTATTGTTACGGATTGAGTTACCTGGCGTTGATCTGCCAGACTCGCGGTTTTGGTTGCCGGCATGCAGATTGTTTTGATCTGCACCAACTCAGCGCCGTGTTGCTGCGTCAACGCCACTCTGTGTCAAAAACAGGAATTCATCCATGCAAGCAACCAGCCCACGCCAGTCTACTATTTCCATCACGGCGCTCAGTTCTGCAACAGAATCACTGTCGTTGGAACCGGAAGCGCCAAAGGTCCCGGTTCTGCAAAGCTTGGCCCAGTCCAAACGACTGTCGGGCAGATTCATTGAGGAAGAAAAAAATGGCCCACTGCTGCTCCATATCGGAAGTGGGTCAGGTACTGTCAGCTCCAGCTCCAGTTCAGGCTCAAGGTCCATTTCGAAATCCGCAGACGTCAACACTGAATCTCGATCAGAGCCGGCGCAGCGCATCGGATTGCTGTTAAGCAGAAGTCCGGTGCCGGATGCGCGCCAGATGAAAAGTGACGTCAGACTGGAAGCCCTGGCCCTGGGTGGTCCGGCCATGTCGGCTGCACATCGCCATGCCATGCTGGACGCAATCATCCGGTCTCACGCGAGCTTCGGTGCGAAGCAGATCGGCTACATGATCTGGGGTTTGGCCGATGCGCTTGGCGGTCAGGACATGAGCGCCTCACAGTGCAGCGCGCTGCTTGAACAGATTCTGAACAGTTACCTGAGCACGGGCGAGAGGCAGATGTGCATGCTGATCCAGGGACTGGGTTTTTCTGTGGGTGGGGGTGCGATGGCGGCAGGTCATCGTGACGCGTTCATGTCGCAGATTCTGAAATTTCTTCACGTATGCAGCGCCGAGCAGATGGGTATGGTGACGCTGGGGCTGAGTCGCTCAATGGGTGGGCCGGGCATGACCAGAGAAAACTGCAGCCTGTTGTGCGCGCAGATTATGCAGTTGCGCGTGACCTGCACCGAAGATCAGGCCGGCATGATGATCTGGGGGCTGGGTATCGGTCTGGGTGGCAAAGCCATGACTCCGGTGCTGCGCGACGCGCTCATGACCCAGATCATGAAAGCGTGGGCCTCGTGCGACGACAGACTGATGGGGCTGATGGTGCTGGAAATTGGGCGCAGTCTGGGTGGGCCCGCCATGACGGCCCTGAACAGTTATGCGCTGATGGCGCATATTTTAAATTCGCACGCGACCTGTTCCCTGCAGCAGATGGGCATGATGGTTGGGGGACTGGCGAGTGCGTTGGGTGGCAGGACGCTCTCCATCGCTGGCTGGTCGGTGTTGGTGAGTCAGATCCTGCTGGCCGCATCGTCCTTGAGGCCCACACAGATGGGCATGATGATGTGGGCGATGGGTACGGTGATAGGCGGTCGGGCGATGAGCGAGGCCAATCGGAATGCTTTGCTCACGCAGATTCTGGGGGCACGCGCGATCTGCAGCGCTGCACAGTTGGTCATGATGATTCAGGGTCTGGGATTATCGTTGGGAGGCAGGGACATGTTGCCACTCAATCGCGAAGCCATGGTCAGGCAAATTCGGAGTTCGCGCACCACGCTTGGTCTGGAACTGGTGATGAAGCTGGTTCATTTAATCAGCAATAACCGATATACCATGAATCAGCAGCGGTCCGGCAGCGTGAAATCTATTTTGCACTCAGATAAACATCAGGAGTCTGTTGGGCTCAAGACATCGAAGTGATCCATCGGCTTCAAGAAAAACGAGTTTGGCGAGTTATTCGTTCAAAAGCAAATACATGCGGCCCTTTTTTCTCCTTTACCTTTCCAGTTACCTTTTCTGTAGCACAGGCAGTTCAGCGGTAGCCTGCGTATTTTTACCAGTTGAGACAGTTCTGGGGTTTCAAACAGAATTCGCCTTTTAATATGTTCAGATCATCTCGTGTCTGATCCAATCTACCTCTTCATCAAGAGAACGGTTCTTTGCCCGTGGGAGCCGACTCGGTTCTGCGGCGCAGGCTGGCCTGTTCCATTATTTCAAACAGGAGTCAGATTATGCTTCCAATACTTTTTCTCGCTCAAGGTCATCGTCCATTTCATCATCTATTTTAAACAGGAGTCAAACCATGCTTCCAGTAACTTCGTCCCGGCCAGGACCATCAGGCACGTCTATGCATCCGCGCACCGCGCAACTTCATACCATACCAATGCCAACAAGCAGCGAAGTGCCGCTGCCGGCGCCCGGTACAGAACGGATTTTGCAGGCCCTGAGCACACGCACTGTGCCCCGCAAGACAGACAGTCTGGCAATGCCGGCGCCAAAAGAACAGAAGGCACGCAGCGCAGCGCCGGATTCTTCCAGTCCGGTGCCAGTTGACGTGCCGGTTCAGCCTGAACGCACTGTGTCGCAGCAGATTGCAGAAATTCTGGGTAACAGCGCCGATCTGGATGCCATGCAAATGAGAGATATGGTCCAAAAACTTGGCGATTCCCTGGGCGGGGGGGCGATGACAGCCGCAGTCCGGCACACACTGGTGACGACCATACTTTCCGCACACACGACCTGCACGGGTCTGCAGATGGGGCGGATGATCGAGGGACTGGGACTTTCCCTCGGGGGGAAGTCTATGTCAGAGGCACTATGCACCGAGCTGATAAACGACATACTCAGTGGATACCATTGCTGCACCAGTCAGCAAATGGGTCTGATGGTTCGCGGCCTGGGATTTGCTCTGGGCGGTAAGACCATGTCGGCCGTCAACCGCCACCTGCTGACCGTGTCAATTCTGGACGCGCACACGCAATGCAGCACGAAACAGATGGGCCAGATGATCTGGGGATTGGCCACTTCCCTGGGCGGGACTGCCATGTCAACTGCCAACCGCGACGCGCTGATGCTGCAGATTTGCGGCGTTGAGGTGACATGCGCCGACAAAAAAATGGGCCTGCTGATTCAGGGTATGGGCTATGCCCTGGGTGGTCGGGCGATGACCTCAGCAAACCTCGGCGCAATGATGAGAGCGATTCTGGACACGCCGCAAATCACAAGTGGTCACGTAAATGCACAGATGGTTTGGGGGCTTGGGGTGGCGCTTGGCGGCAAAACGATGACAGTGACAAATCTGCGCCGGGTGATGAAGGAGATCGTCAGGAACGCCGATAAGTCAGGTGAAGAGCTGATGGGTGAACTGGTTCATGGATTGGGAAACGCATTAGGGCGCGCTGACATGAGCGTGCTGGCGCGGCAGGCGTTAGTGAAAGCGATTCTTGACGCCAGCACAACCTGTTGCCGCCACATGCTGGGTTCGATGATATTCGGCATCAGCAAGTCTTTCGGTGCCAGCAGTATGGCAGCATCAGATATCAAGAGACTGATGACACAAATTCTGGCAGGCCACGGAACTTGCAGCAGCAGGCACATGGGTATGATGGTTTGGGGATTGGGCACTGCTCTGGGTGGTGAGGAAATGACGGATGCATGCTGTTTTATTTTATTAAAGAAAATTTTGCACTGTGAACACGGACTCACCTATGCACAACGACTGATGATGGTTGAGGGCGTTGCCAAAGCGTTGGGTGGGGAGGACATGACAACCGCGCGGCGGGAACAGTTAATCAATCAAATCAGCGTGGCTGGCAAAAAGGCTGATCGCAAACTGGTGCAGGCATTGATTTCCGTAGTCAGCAAAGCTTGCTACTCGATCGACCAAAAATCGGGCGGCTGTTAAGGCGCGTTGCTCTGTTAATGCGGTGGTGCCACAATTCATTGCCCGGATTTTCCGGGCATTTTTTTTATGGCTTGTAAGGAATGCCAATTTTCGTTTTTTTCCAGTACTGTTCGGCCTGTCCTGATTTGATGATGGTGTAAATGGCGGCGTTAATTTTTTCGATTAAAGCGGCGTTTTTGCCATTTTTTACCGTAATCAGGAATTTGGATGGTGCGACGGCCCAGCTGACAGTTTCATGGCGCAGTGCAGGATTGTTCAGATGATCGATGCCGATCAGTTGATAACTGGCGATATCTTCCAGTTCTTCCAAAAAATAATCGCAATGCTGTGCATTCATCTTTCTGAACAGAGAGTCGCGATCAATGCCCAGATCGAGTTCTTCTGGTTTCATTCCGTAATGCGTGTAACTGGTACCCTGCACGCCACAGCCACGAAAATGCTTCAGATTCGCCAGCCTGGAAAAGTCGACCGGATGGCTGGCCAGAAAAAAAATCTGCGGGGTCAGGGTGTTGTAATGCGTCGTATAGTCAAAAATTTTTGCGCGGTCCAGATCGAAATACGCATCCATGGCGAAATCGATATTGCCGCTTTCCACTTCATTCAAACAGCGTTTCCAGGGCAGGTTGCTGATGAAGCTGACGTTTTTACCCAGCGAGGAAAAAACGGCGCGGATCATGTCGACTGAGAATCCGATCAGTTTCTGTGGCCTGTCGCCGGTTGCTCCGACTCGGGTATCGACCGCCATCGACAGCGGGTCACGGTCACCACAGATACGAATATTGACGTTGTCGGTCGCACCAGCGGTGCTGGCGAGGCAACTGAGCAGCAGTATTGCAGTGAGGAGAGTAACGCGTGAAGTCATGGCTGGACCGGGTGTTCTGATTTAACCGGATGGTAGCCTATTTCTGCGCAGCTCCTGCAGGAAATAGTCCTTCACGGCCTGTCGGTGGCGGTTAATGTTCAAAATAAACAATGAAATGTGCAGAAAAAAATACAGTTGGCAGTAACGGTGGCGGGCGGATTTTGATGTCAACCGGACTGATTTGTGGCAGCATCGGCTGCGCATTATCGCGCCATTTATGCCCATTTCAACCACCAGGAGGAAGTTATGCATCATTATTTTTCGAAAAACAGTCGTTTGTCTGCTCTTTTTGTACTGCTTCTCAGTCTGAGTTTTTCGGCATGGGCCCAAAGTGCCGCTGGCGGATTCGATCAGCAGATCGCCACGTTTCTCGATCAATGGCATGACGAGGCCGCCCATGCCGATGTGCGTTATTTCGACCGCATGGCTGCCGATGGCGTGTACATAGGCACGGACAAATCGGAACGCTGGGTCAGGGATGATTTCAAGGCCTGGGCCAAGCCGTATTTTGACAGTAAAAAAGCCTGGGAATTTCATGCCTTCAATCGGCATATCGCTTACAGCGACGACAAGTCGCTGGTGTGGTTTGACGAACAGTTGCACACCCAGATGGGCATTTGCCAGGCGTCGGGCGTGATCCGTAACGGTAAAGACGGGTTGAAGATCGTCCACTACCAGTTGTCGCTGGCGGTGCCGAATGGGTTGCTCGATAAGGTTCAAAAAGAGATTGAGACGTTTGATGCCGGTGCGGTGAAAAAGTGAACGATATCGGTTGATTTTGCGAAGTGGTGCAATGGAATTAACGGTGCGTAGGGTGGTGCAGCAGGGGTTTCAAGGAGCACCGCTCCTTGCCTGCGGAACGGTGTTCGCATGCAGGCGAACACTCCTTATACCATTGCACCAAATCGCTGAAAAAGCGACCCAATTTTATTGCGCCCCGCCGCCCAATGACTTGTACAACGCAGCCAGATTCTCCGCCACCGCCTGCTGCGATGCCAGTTGGGTATCGCTGATCTGCGCCCATTGCAGCCTGGCCTGCACCACCGGTGCGTAATTCGTATCACCATCCTGATAACGCTGTTCGGCAAAACGCATTTGCTGTTGCTGTGACAGCGAGGCCTGACGCAGTTGTTCGCTGCGTTGCAGTTCGCGCTGATAACGGATCAGCGCCGTTTCCGTATCAGCAAACGCCACCAGCACAGCAGAGCGGTATCGGGCCAGCGCTGCGTCGCGTGCGGCTTCCCGGCTGCTGACCTGCGCGGCGAGTCGTCCGCCAGACAGCAGCGGCAGCGTAATCTGCGGACCAATATTCCAGTAACGACTGGCCAGGTCGGTCAGTTTTCCGGTTTTAATCGAGTCCAGTCCGCCGTCTGCCAGCAGATCGAGGCGCGGGTAACGCTCGGCCATGGCCACGCCAATATCTGCGGTAGCAGCCGCCAGTTCGCGTTCAGCACTTTGCAGATCGGGACGGCGCAGCAGCAGGTCCGATGGCAGACCTGGCGCATTGAGCTGCGCCGCTATGTGCAACCCGCTTGGATCAGTCAGCAGCGCCGTGCTGATCTGTTCAGCCGTCTGATCAGTCAGTACCGTCAATGCCATCAGTGCGGCCTGCATGCCACTTTGCAGCGGTGCCAGACTGGCCGAGATGTTGTGGACTGATGTCTGTGCATCGTTGACGTCGGTGTCGGCCAAGAGGCCGGCCTGGCGCTGCAGCGTCACGATGTGCAGCAAGGTCTGATTGTCGGCAATCATCTGTTCGATATTGCTGCTGCGCTGCTGCAGCGCGCGGTAGTCGACCACGTTTCTGACCACTTCGGCGGCCACCCGCAGTGCCACGGCCTGGCGCTGATATTCAATGCTGTTCAAACGTGCCCGGGCCGCTTCGCTGCTGCGTCGGGCGTGGCCGAACAGATCGATTTCCCAGGAAGCGTCAAAGCCGACCCGGTAATCTGAGAACGTGGTCTGCGGATGGGGAAACGGAATGTTGGCAAAGTTCTCGCTGTTTTTGCTGAACTGGTCACGACCGACGCGCCCACCGGCATTGAGCTGCGGTTGGTCGGCGCTGTCGATGATGCCGAGCTGGGCACGTGCCTGGCGGATGCTGGCGTCGGCGCCGACCAGATCCAGATTGCGTTGCAGCGCCAGCGGCACCAGCGCGTTGATAGCCGGGTCGTTAAAGCTCAGCCACCAGCGCTGTTCACCCGTTTCTGCGCTCAGAGCCGTGCCGTCCGCGCTCTGATACTGTGCCGGCAACACAATTGCCGCAGGCTGATAATTCGGACCGAGGGTGCAGCCGGCCAGCATGCTGATGGCTGTGATAATCATGAGCCTGTTCATTGTCCGCTCCTGCGTATGAAGATGAAATAAGCGATGCTTAAAGTGACTGCGGCAATCAGCAGCAGAGGCCACAGATGCGGCCAGGTCTGACTGAAGGTAAAGCCTTTTAAGAAGATGCCCTTGATGGCGATGATGGCGTGCGTCAGCGGATTCATGGCCGCCACCACCTGCAGCGCTGCGGGCATGTTTTCTATCGGAGCCATGTAGCCGGATAAAATCACTGCCGGCGACATAAAGCCGAACACGCCCAGAAATGCCTGCTGTTGATTGGCGCAGATTGACGAGATCAGCAGACCAAAACCGGACAGCGACAGACCATAGCAAAACATGGTCAGATACAGCAGCCAGACCTGCCCGGTAAACGGTATCTGGTACACGAACACGGCTGCTGCGGCGATGATCGTGCCCTGCAGGAGCGCTACCAGAATGCCGGGAATGGCTTTGCCGAGCATGATGTAGCCGGGTGTCAGAGGCGAGACCAGCAACTGCTCAAATGTGCCTTCTTCGCGTTCGCGCGCCAGGGACAGGGCGGTGACCATCAGACAGCCGATGGTGGTGATGATCGCCACCAGGCTGGGCAGGACAAACCAGCGGTATTCCAGATTCGGGTTGTACAGATTTTGTACCGTGACCTGCGCCGGCATGGTTTGCAGCTGGGCCGGCGTGGCCTGTTCCAGCACATATTGCGTCACGATCTGGGCCGCATAGCCATAGGCTATCTGCGCGCTGTTGGAACGCCGGCCATCGATTACCGCTTCAATTTTTGCGGCCCGGCCGATGCTGATCTGACGGGAAAAATCCTGGGGAATCCGAATCGCCAGCAGTGCCTGCTGATGATCGATTACCTGCTGCAACTGCGGCTCGCCGGTAATCATGATCAGCTTGGGAAATGCCTTGGCCGCTGCCAGGCGCTGAATAATTTCAATCGATGCCGCGCCGCCATCCTGGTTGTAAATTGCCAGCGTACTGTTTTTGACTTCGAGCGTGGCGGCAAACGGAAAGACCAGCAACTGCAAAATCACCGGCATGATCAGCATGCGTATGCTCTCAGGCGTGCTGAACAGCGCCTGCAGTTCTTTGCGGATTAAGGTGAGGAGGGCATTGAACATGTCAGTCGTCCAGTCTGCGCGCGGTTTTCATCGCAGTCAGGCCCAGCCAGAAACAGGCCGACACCAGCAGGAAGGCGCTGTTGAGCAGGATGATGTACCAGATGTCGCCGGCCTGAAACAGGGTCTGCAGGACGTTGACGAAATAGCGCGCCGGGATCAGGTATGACACTCCCTGAATCGCGATCGGCATGCTGCTGATTTCAAATACAAATCCGGAGAGCATGGTGGCTGGTAGAAAAGCGGCAATCAGGGCAGTCTGGGCTGCGGCAAACTGGTTACGGGTCACGGTCGACAGAAACAATCCCAGTCCCAGACCGCTGCCCAGAAACAGACTGCTGACGATAAATAAAATCCAGAACGAGCCGCGCAACGGCACATCCAGAATCAGCGTGGTGACCAGCACGCACAGTGTCATCGCCACCATCCCCAGAACGTAATACGGCAGAATTTTTGACAGCAGCAATTCGGTTTTCGTCACGCTCGTCGACAGCAGCGCCTCCATGGTGCCGCGTTCCCATTCACGCGCCACCACCAGCGAAGTCAGCAGGGCGCCGATGACAGTCATGATGACTGAGATTGAGCCCGGTACCAGAAAATTGCGGCTGACCGTGGTTGGATTAAACCAGTAGCGCGGCTCTATCGTGCTCGTCGCGACACTGTTGAGACCCTGATCAGTGGCGCGCTGCTGCTGCCAGACTTCCAGACAGCCCTGCAGATAACTGCCCAGAAAATTAGCGGTATTCGGTTCGGCGCCATCGGTCAGTAGCTGAATTGCTGCGGTTTTTTGCTGCTTTCTGATGGTGGGCGAAAAATCCGATGCCAGCACCAGCATGCCGCGTATCTCACCGAGTTGCAGTTGCTGTTGCATCTGCGAGCGTGAATTACCGGTCTGGATGTCAAGATAAGGGGAGCCTCTGAGCACCTGGGCAAACTGTTCAGCTTCGTTGCCCTGGTCTTCCGTGACGATGCCCAGCCTGACCTTGTTGGTGTCGAGGTTGATGCCAAAACCAAAAATAAACAGCAGCATGACCGGTAGCACGAACGCGATCAGGATACTGCTCGGATCGCGCACGATCTGGTAGCTTTCTTTTTTGCACAGCGCCAGCAGGTGGCGCAGATTAACTTTGGGCAGCGTCATGGTTTTGTCCTGTCATCGCGTTCGACCAGTCGGATAAAGGTTTCTTCCATCGTGATATCGGCTTCACCGGCCTCGGTTGCCATCTGCTTGAGTTCATCGGGCGTGCCGGAGGCGATGGTGCGGCCGTGGTAAATGATGGCGATCCGGTCGCAGTATTCGGCCTCATCCATGAAATGGGTGGTGACCATGACAGTCACGCCTTTTTCTACCAGACCGTTGATGTGGGTCCAGAATTCACGCCGCGTGATCGGATCGACCCCGGAAGTGGGTTCATCCAGAAACAGTATCGGTGGGTGGTGCATGATGGCGCAGGACAGAGCCAGGCGCTGCTTGAAGCCGAGCGGCAGCGTGCTGGCCTGGGTGTTGAGATAGGGCTCCAGATTGAAGACCCGCACCATGTCGGCGACCATCTCGGCCTGTGCCTTGCCGCGCAGACCGTAAATCCCGGAAAAGAACATCAGATTCTGTTGCACGTTCAGATTGCCATATAAGGCGAATTTCTGTGCCATATACCCAAGCTGGGCGCGTGCGTGACTGGCACTCTGCTTCAGATCGATGCCCATTACCTTGGCCCAGCCGCTGGTGGGACGCAACAACCCGCACATCATTTTGAAGGTGGTGGATTTTCCTGCGCCATTCGGTCCCAGCAGGCCAAAAATTTCACCACGCCGGACTTTGAAATCGACGTGGTCGGTGGCGACGAATTCGCCGAAAACCCGGGTCAGCTGATGCGCTTCGATCACGGCATCCTGATCGATCGAGCCGTCCAGCCGGGCAATGGGCATGTGGTCGGCCAGCACCGATTCGCCGCCGGGGCCGCCGCCCAGAATATCGATAAACGCATCTTCCAGACAGGGTTTGACATCCACAAAATGTGCTGCGCTGCCAGCGTCGAGCTGTGCCAGATCGGGCAGGTCACCTGCGGTCTTTAATACCAGGCGCAGGGCGTGTCCCTGAATCACGCCATCGATGATTTTGGGTGAGTGCAGTACTTTTTTGAGGATGGCGCGTTTGTTGCCGGTCATGTCGCGCAACTGCACGCTGCGGCCGTTCATGCCGGCAATAATGGTGGTTGGCGGGCCGTTGAATTTCAGCAGGCCTTCGCTCATGAGCAACACGTCGTCACACAGTTCGGCCTCATCCAGATACGAGGTACTCCAGATCACCGTAATGCCACCGTGCGCCAGTTCGCCAACCATTTTCCATAATTCGCGCCGCGAGATCGGATCGACGCCGACGCTGGGTTCATCGAGCAATAACACTTTGGGCGAACCCAGCAGCGTGCAGGCCAGTCCGAGTTTTTGTTTCATGCCGCCGGACAGTTTGCCGGCCGGCCGGTCGATGAAGTGCGTCAGGTCAGTGAATGACAGCAGCTGATCAAAACGCTGCCTGCGTTTTTCGCCGAGCAGGTCGCACAGGTCGGCGTATAGCGTCAGGTTTTCCTGGACCGTCAGATCTTCGTACAGACCAAATTTTTGCGGCATGTAGCCCAGCTGTGGTCGCAGCCGGCCGGCTTCGGCAATCGGGTCGAGTTCTTCAACCTGAATGTTGCCGCCGGTGGCCTTGAGCAGGCCGGCCATCAGCCGGATCAGCGTGGTTTTTCCGGAACCGTCAGGTCCGACGATGCCGGTAATCTTTCCGCGCCGGATCTGGGTGCTGATGCCGGACAGCGCATCCCTGCCGTCAAACTGATGGCGCAGATCGGTGATGCGGATTGCGTACGCAGCCTGAATCATGAATGCGCGGCGATTTTGACGGTGACCGGCATACCCTGTCTTAACTGCGAGTCCGGCTGGTCAATGACAATGCGCAGCCGGTATACCAGGGCAGTGCGCAGGTCGGCGGTTTCCACGCTCTTGGGCGTGAATTCGGAAGTGGGTGAGACGAATCCGACCGTACCCTGATAGGGCTCTTTGCGCGCATCGGTGCTGACGCTGACTTTGGTGCCGGGAGCGACTTTGCCCAGATCGGGCTCGGCGACGTAGGCCCGTACCCAGACCGGATCGGACAGCGACAGGGTAAAGACGCTGCTGCCGGCAGCCAGCATGGTGCCCGGTTCAACGGCGCGCGTCATGATGATGCCGCTGGAGGGTGCTTTTAAAACCGTATCGGCCAGCTGCAGTTCGGCGCTGTTCAGCTGTGCAGCCGAGCGCTGAAAGTTGGCTTCGACTTCGGCAATTTCTTCCTTGCGATAGCCGCTGCTGAGTTCTTTGACTTGCTGGCGGGCTGCGTCAACCTGGGCAGTCGTCTGATCATAGGCCGACTGGGCATCATCGAGCAGACGCTGCGAGGCCGCACCGGTGCCGGTAAGCTTTTGCTGACGCTGCAGCAGCTGGCCGGCATTCAGCTGAGCGGCCAGGCGCGCAGTCAGCGTGGCCCTGGCCTGCTGGATATCTTCCCTGCGATACCCTTTTTTGTACAGGGCGTAGTGGGCAGTCAGTGCCGCGTGCGCGGCTTTGGCATCGGCCAGCGCGATGACGTAGGGCTGGTTGTCGAGCTCGCCGATCACGTCTCCCGCTTTCACCTGCGCTCCTTCGTCGACCGCCAGCTGCTTCAGTCTGCCGGCGACCCGGAAGGAGACATTCACCTGGCGGATATCGACATTGCCGGACAAGGTGACGGTGGCGGCTTTTCTTTCGTAGAAATAATGATGATAAAAATAGGTGCCGAAGCCGATCAGAAAGAGGGCGCAGAGGGCCAGAATTATTCCCTTTTTATTCATGATGTTTATCCCGGTAAAAGAATCAGTCTAATGACATGTCCGGCAGTGGATATTGGTTTTTATCAAGCTAATTGCAGAAGTACCGGTTTCAGTAATGTTGCAGCCAGTCCCAGCACCGCGCAGGCCAGCAGCACCTGCATCACACTGCGCCTGAACCGCAGCAGTTCACCTGTGGCCACCAGTGTGATTGCGGCTGCGATCAGATCGATATGGCCTGCAAAGCCGTCAGGCCACAGCACATGGAACGCGAAATACAGCGTCAGATTGAGAATCACGCCTACCACCGCGGCGCTGATGGCGGACAGCGGTGCGGTGAAGTTGAGATTGTTGTGGGTGGTTTCGATCAGCGGTGCGCCGGCGAAAATAAACAGGAACGAGGGCAAAAAGGTAAACCAGGTCACCAGGATGGCAGCGAGCGCACCGCCGGCAAACAGCAGATCGGGACCGCACACTGCCTTGCTGTAACCGCCGAGAAAGCCGACAAACGCCACCACCATTATCAGCGGTCCCGGCGTCGTTTCACCGAGAGCCAGCCCATCCATCATTTGCGGGGTGCTGAGCCAGCCATACTGACCGACGGCACCCTGCACGACATAGGGCAGGACTGCATAGGCGCCGCCAAAAGTCACCAGCGCTGCCTTGGTAAAAAACCAGCCCATCTGGGTCAGCGGGCCATTCCAGCCCTGCAGCGTGACTAACAGCGCCATCGGCAGCGACCACAGCAGCGCACCGCTCAATATGATGAGGACGATTTTTTTCCAGGTAAACCTTGCGTGTTCGGGAGTGGGCGTATCATCGTCGATGATGGCGCGGCCATAGGAATGTTGCTGGCCACCGTGCGTCATCGCGATCTGAAAATACTGTGGCGCAATCCGGCCGCCGACAAATCCGCACAGCGAGGCAGCAGCAATGATGACGGGAAATGCGATATTGAACACCAGCAATGCCAGCAGCGCGAGCGCGGCGATGCCCCACAGGTAACGGTTTTTCAGGGCACGGGCACCGATGCGATGCGCGGCCTGCAGCACAATGGCAGTGACTGCCGGTTTGATGCCGTAAAAAATACCTGCAACCAGTGTGGTGTTGCCAAAGGCAATATAAATCCACGACAGGACAATCAGAATCAGCAGGGAAGGGAGTACAAACAACACGCCAGCGACGATCCCGCCCCGGGTTTTGTGCATCAGCCAGCCCATATACGTGGCGAGCTGCTGTGCTTCCGGGCCAGGCAGCAGCATGCAGAAATTCAGCGCATGCAAAAAGCGTTTCTCGGAAATCCAGCGCCGCTGTTCGACCAGCTCCTGATGCATGATCGCAATCTGGCCGGCGGGGCCGCCGAAGCTGATGAAGCCGAGTTTTAACCAGAATCGACAGGCTGCCCAAAATGAGATGGTTGCTGCAGTCTGCCTGTCCTCGGCGGGAGTCGTCATTAGTTGCTCGCTGGTTATTTTTTGTTCATGCACTATAAATTGAGTTGGTGCTGCCGTAAACATAAGCAGGCGGGAAATTTTGATTTGGGGAAATACTGCTCGGGTATAATTCTCCAAAAATTAGCACGACCATACTCTTTTTAAGGCTTATGAAAACTTCTCACTCTGAATTTGTGCCAGTCCGTGGCCATCAATACCATTGTCGTCACTGGGGCAATGCCGATGCGCCGATCCTGTTTATGCTGCACGGCTGGATGGACGTGGGGGCCTCGTTTCAGTTCGTGGTCGACTGCCTGAAGCAGGACTGGCATGTGATCGCACCGGACCTGCGCGGTTTTGGCCTGACCACCGGACCCAGGACCGATGCTTACTGGTTTCCGGATTATCTGGCCGATCTGGATGCACTGCTGGATCATTACAGTCCGACACTGCCGATCAATCTGATCGGTCACAGCATGGGCGGCAATGTGGTCGGTCTGTATGCCGGAATCCGTCCTGAGCGCATTGCGAAGCTGGTGATTCTGGAAGGCTTTGGACTGCCGACCACCAAGCCCTCCCAGGCGCCGGGTCGGTATCGCAAATGGCTGGATGAGCTGCGTGACCAGCCAGTGATGAAACCCTATGCCAGTGCCGCAGCGGTTGCCCAGCGTCTGCAAAAAACCAATCCGCGCCTGCCAGATGATCGGGCCGCTTTTCTGGCGCAGCACTGGTCGAGGGAAAATGCGCGCGGCGAATGGGAAATTCTCGGTGATCCGGCGCACAAACTGTCCAGTCCTATCCTGTACCGGGTCGAAGAAATCATGGCCTGCTGGGAAGCGATCAGCGCGCCGGTGCTGTGGGTGGAGGCGTCGGAAACGGAAATCTGGGACTGGATAGGCGGCAAGGAAAAGGGCCGTATTGAAACTGACCGACGTCTGACCTTTTTGAAACAGGTGCAAAAAGAAATGATCCTGAATGCCGGGCACATGCTGCATCACGACCAGCCGCAGGAACTGGCCAGACTGATCGAACAGTTTGTCAGTCCGGAACAGGCGTGACGGAGTACAATGCTCAGGTACAACTACTTAGAAAACTCATGCTAAACGTCGATCTGCACTGCCATTCCACGATCTCCGATGGCTTACTCAGCCCCACCGAAGTTGCCACACGCGCCCATCAACATGGCGTTGATGTCTGGGCGTTGACTGATCACGATGAGGTCGGTGGTGTCGCGCAGGCCCGCGACGTTGCCACCCAGCTTGGCATGCGCCACATCGGCGGTGTTGAAATTTCGGTTACCTGGGCGGGTAAAACGATACATATTGTCGGTTTGCAGATCGATGCGACTAATCCTGAACTGGTGCAGGGCCTGCACGATACCCGCCATGGTCGTGAAAAACGCGCCAGAGAAATGGGCGATATGCTCGCTGCCGTCGGCATTCCGAATGCCTATGCCGGTGCGCTGCAGTTTGTCGGCAACCCGGACCTGATTTCCCGTACCCACTTTGCGCGCTTCATGGTGGAAGGCGGGTTTTGCACCGATGTCAGTGATGTGTTCAAAAACTATCTGGTCGAGGGCAAGCCCGGCTACGTGGAACATCGCTGGGCCAGTCTGGGCAGCGCCGTGCAGTGGATACGTGGTGCCGGCGGGGTGGCAGTCGTGGCGCATCCCGGGCGATACGATCTGACTCAAGTGGAAATGGGCGCATTTCTGGATGAGTTCAAACAGCTGGGTGGGCTTGGCATCGAAGTGGTGACCGGAAGTCATACGCCCGACCAGTATGATGAATATGCAAAAATTGCTCTGCAGTATGGGTTCCTCGCCTCACGCGGATCGGATTTTCATGGTCCCGGGGAGTCGGTGACGGAGCTGGGTTCTCTGCCACCTTTGCCGTCCAATCTGACACCGGTCTGGCACGACTGGTTTTGATTTACTCTGTGTTGTGATTTAATACACGCAATCAAACCTGTTTGCGTTTATTTTTTTATACAGAGGTGACTCAATGAAACGGATAGTTCTCTTTTTGGCGACTAATCTGGCCGTGATGCTGGTGATGTCTTTCGTGCTGTCGTTATTGGGCGTGAATCGTTATCTGAGCGCGAACGGTCTGGATATCGGCAGTCTGATGGTGTATTCACTGATAGTCGGTTTTACCGGCGCGTTTTTTTCGCTGCTGATCAGCAAACCGATGGCCAAATGGTCGACCGGCGCCCGGGTGATCAACAATCCCACAAACAGTATGGAAATGTGGCTGGTGAACACGGTCAGATCCCTGTCCGAACGCGCCGGCATTGCCATGCCGGAAGTGGCAGTTTATGAGGGCGAGCCGAATGCCTTTGCGACTGGTGCGTTTAAAAATTCGGCACTGGTGGCGGTCTCCACCGGCCTGTTGACCAGCATGAACCAGCAGGAAGTCGAAGCGGTGCTGGGCCACGAAATCGCCCACGTCGCCAACGGCGATATGGTCACCATGACCTTAATCCAGGGCGTGCTGAATACCTTCGTCGTATTTCTGGCGCGAATCGTCGGCTATGCGATCGACAAAGCTGTGTTCAGAAGCGGCGACGACGACCGGCCAGGCATTGGTTATATGCTGACAGTCCTGGTCTGTGAAATTCTGTTTGGCGTGCTGGCCTCGATCATCGTCTGCTGGTTTTCCCGTCAGCGTGAATTTCGTGCCGATTCCGGGTCGGCCCGCTTGCTGGGCAGCTCACTGCCCATGATCAATGCCCTGACCCGGCTCGGCGGACTGGAACCGGGCGAACTGCCCAAATCCATGGCTGCTTCGGGGATCAGCGACAAAGCCGGCGTGGCTGCGCTGTTTTCCACCCATCCGCCACTGGAACAACGCATTGCTGCCCTGCGTTCCGGAAATTGATGCGTTTGCAGCTATACTTGAGCCCATCTAATTTCTTTCCGGCGGATGCCAAAAATTCGTCTTTATTTCGCATCCGTCGCACTCTATGAGTCAATACTTCTACTTACATCCCGATAATCCGCAGAATCGTCTCATCAAGCAGGCCTGCCAGATCATTCATTCTGGCGGGATCGTCGCCGTGCCTACCGATTCCTGTTACGCACTGGTCTGTCATCTCGACGATAAAGATGCGGTCACGCGGCTGCGGCGTATTCGCGAAGTCGATGAAAAACATCACCTGACGCTGCTGTGCCGTGATCTTTCTGATATTGCCAATTACGCCAAGGTCGACAATCGCCAGTATCGGTTGCTCAAGACCGCCACGCCCGGTCCCTACACCTTCATTCTGGAAGCCACCAAGGAAGTGCCGCGCCGCCTGTCGCATCCGTCGCGCAAAACCATCGGTCTGCGTGTGCCGGAACATCCCATCATTCAGGCGCTGCTGACCGAACTCGGACAACCGCTGCTGGGCACCACGTTAATCCTGCCACGTCACGAACTGCCTCTGAATGATCCGGAAGAAATCCGCGACGCTCTGGAACGTCAGATTGAACTCATTATTGACGGCGGTGCCTGCAGCCTGGAGCCGACTACCGTGGTCGATTTGACAGGAGATGATGTGCAGTTGCTCAGGCAGGGGCGGGGTGATGTGCAGGTTTTTGGGTTGTAA
>Ga0075019_10000895_pt1 | contig 17076 bp, 11 predicted proteins | sample ColStrG_CSR_2013_FD_71473 | JGI IMG/M metagenome (GOLD analysis project Ga0075019, IMG submission 71473) | Freshwater sediment microbial communities in response to fracking from Pennsylvania, USA - Cold Stream Run_MetaG_CSR_2013 | ecosystem: Environmental > Aquatic > Freshwater > Creek >...
CGCCCTGCGGGAGGAAACCTTCCAGCGCGAACGCGACCGCCGCCCGGAAACCTGGGACACCGACTGGCGGGACCTCAAGCCGGACACCGTCCGCAAGGCGCTCGGCTACCGCATCGGCGAGCCGGTGCCCGGCATCGTCCCCAGCTGACTCCGTTCTCCAACCAACGCCGTCCCAACGGTCGCGTGCACCCCGCACGCGGGCCGGCGCACGCACGTGGGGAATTCCCAGCCGGTCCTGCCCCGTCGTTGGCACAATCCGCCGAAGGTCATATGCCATTGCCCTGGAGCACGGCGGCGGTGAGCGATTTGCGACTTCAGTTCGCGTGCTCGGCCGGTACGGCTGCCCGCATGGGACCCGATCGCGCCTCCGCGAAGGCGCAGCCCAGCAACACCAGCGCCGGCCAGGCCAGATACGCCAATATCTCCAGATTCTCGCCGAAACTGTAGAAAACCAGCATCAGGCAGACCGACAGCCCCAACTGCCCGAGCGCCGAAACCTGCGCCAACAGAAGCATTTCGATCATGGTCCAGACGATCGGCACCGCCAGTGCCAATGCCCCCACCGCGCCTTTGACGTAAAGCAGTCCGAACCAGGTGTGATGGCTCCCGATCGGCATGAACTCAACATGGTGCGACCCACGCACCACCACGCCATGGCCCCAAACAGGTGCTTCATCCCACCAACGCTCCACCGCGATACGGCCCAGCGCCTCCCGCACCCGGGTGGAATCGGCCCGAGCGCCCTTGAACGCCGCGACCGCGTCCTGCACCGCGGCGATGACGGCATTGGCGACGATGCCCACCAGCGTGCAGACGCCAGCCCCGACAAACAGCAACGCCGGGCGGCTCAGCCGCGACAAAGTCCAAAGCACCGGCGGAAACAGCACCAGAAACAGCATCGCCATGCGCGATTTGGTCATGAACGCCATCATGACGCCGACGAACAGGCCCAGATAGCGGAAGCGGCGGACCGGTTCGAACCAGGCGAACATGAAGATCAGATCGCCCAGCATGCCGGCCGCCGGCGCCCAGGGGGCGATGAATTCCCAACGAAGCGACCCATTGGAAGGATCGATCAGATATAAATAAATCGCGAAGAACTCCGGCCCCGGCCCCCCGATGACCTGCAAGGGCGAAACGAACAGCTTCTGCGGCAGGTGCGCCAGCGCCGCGGCGACCAGCACCGGCGTGATCAGCAGCGTTTGAAGTGCGAACCAATACATCGCCCTTACGACCAAAGCCGGCCGGATCCGCAGCGTCGCACCCGCCAGTGGGAACAGCGCCAGCAGCCCCCACCCCTTCAGCCAACCGATCGACGATTTGAGCGTCTGTCCGCCTCCCAGATCGTTCGCCACATGCGCGATCAGCAATGCGATCAGCATCGTCGTCATGCCGCCGATCCACACCCACACCCCCGCGGGCACCGGCTTCGGAACGGTTGCCGGCCGGGCAGGGGCGATATAGTGGCGCCAGACGATCTTGCCGACCAACAACATCGCCAACACCGGCCCGACGACATAAAGCGCGCCGATCGCGTAGAACCCCCAGGCACCGGCGATCGCACCGAAGATCAGGCGCTCTTCAGAATTCTCTGGAGCAATGCGGTTCGGATCCATGTGAGCACCAATGCGGCAATGATCATGAAAGTGGCGGCCATGCCGCCCGCGACAGCCAGAATGGGCAACGGTGCGCTGGGCGCATGAGGAACTTCCGGTGCTTCCAGCGTCTGCACCATCGGATAAGAAGCAAAATAATCGGATTTGCTGGTGTCCGTGCGCGCCAAAGCCGATGAGAACACCGCCTCCGCCACCTGCACATCGCGCTTGAGGTCGTCCAGGTGCGACGCCTGCGGCGCCAGCGTCATGACCCGCGCGTGCTCGGTATCGATCTGTTCCGCCAGCTTGCCCCGCATCGCCGCCAACGCCTCGGTGTCGGCGATGGTTCCTACCAGCCGTTCGAACAGCCGTGCGCGTTCGTCGTGCAAACTGAGGTCGTGTGACTTCAAAATGTCGAAATGCCGGTTGCCGGTCAGCGCCACGGCTCGCGCGCTCAGCTTCGCAACCACCGCCGCGCGTTCCGATGCCAGATCGACGACCCGCGGCGCGGTCGGACCATGCGTGCTGTTCAGCACCGCCTCCTCGGTGTCCTGCTTCGCAAGCTGTTCCAGCAGCGCCTGCAAAATCGGATCGGACCGCAGGGTCATCGCGATATTCGCCTGCTCGGCCGTCACCCCGATCTGGCGGCTGAGCTCGGCGACACCCGCCCGCATGTTCGCCAGCTTGGTGTCGGCGTCGCGAAGCGCGTCGCGCAGATGTTCAACCGACGCGACGATCGACGAATACTGTTCGATCGAAACCAGCCCGGTCGCCGCCTCGTAGTCGGTCAATTTCGTGCGGGCATCGGCGACCGCCGCCTTATAGGCGGCAAGCTGCGACCGGTGTGCCGTTTCCCGTGTTTCAATTTCGTCCTTTCTCAGGGCATCGAGCATGTTCTGAAACGCGGTCCGCAGCGCCTCGGCGCGCAGCGCGGCCTGGGTCGGGCTGCGCCCGGTCACTTTCACCCCGATCAGCTTGGTCTGATCGGTCAGTTCGACCTTCGGGGTCGGAAATGCCTCCGGCGCCTCGCCTGCGACTTCAGCCGCGGCCTTCAGCACACGGCTGCTGAGCAGCAGTCGCCGGTAGTTCTCCGTCGGGCTCAAATCCGGACTGGCGAACGGGGAGCTGGAGGTAGACGTCGCCTGTCCCAACGTGGGCAGATTCAGGCTCGATCCTTCGCCGGTCCCCGGCATCACCAGCACGAACCCGCTGGTATAGGTTTTCGGGCTGACGATCAGGTAACCCAGCGACAGACCCCAGGCGATGGCGCAGCCGATCGCCCCACTCCGGATATACCGCCCGATCCGCCTCTCGGCGGGCCCGCCGTAGCGGATCCGTCGCATCAGCGCCCGCGGGAACGAAAGCGCGCGATCCCCGCTCATCACGGTGCCAACGTGCGGACGACGGCCGCCGATGTCGCCATATCGCCCATCGACCGAAGAATCTCGCGTAGGTTCGTCACGGTCGAATCATAACAGGCTATCGAGTCGTTCGGCAGTATCACGGGGTTGTAAAGATCCCGGTCGGGACGGCGGATCAGCGCCTCGATATCGCGTTCGATGACTTCGCTTTCCCCGGTTTCCGGATTAATCGACACCAGGATGGCGCCGCGGCTGGCGTTCGTGACCTTCGCGCCGCCGACGCAGTTGGCGGAGAACAGCGCCTGCAGCAGCCGTGTGCCGTAGGGCAGGCTGGTCTGATCCCGCCCGATGCCGGAGGACGCATTGTTCAGCGCGGGTTGGGTCAGGTTGGACATGTAAACCCGCACGCCGGCGGGCGTGATCGGCGTCGGCCGCGCCAGCCGAGCCTGGAAACAGTGCCGGCTGGGAACCCGCACCCGGTCGCCGTCCACCAAAGTGACGTCGTTGACCGCGCTGCCATCCACGAAGCCGGTGAAATCCACCAGCACGCGGCGGCCCATATGCTCGACGACGATATGGGCGATGTCGGCATCAGGCCGCACGCCCCCGGCATGCGCCAGGGCGGCGCTCAGGGTTCGTCCGATGGCGTGATCGCCGGCGGCGGTCTGCCTCGTCGTGTCGGGCGTCGCCGGTCGTTCGTTGATCGTGACCTGGCCGGGGGCGAATACCGCACCGGCAACCATGGCGCGCACCTGGTCACGGTCCAGCAGGCGGATGCTGGGGTGAGCGTGTCCCGCACGATAGCGGCCGGCGGCGACCAGTTTGCGTGCCAGCTCGGCCTCGACCGCTTCCACCGAAAGCCCGCTGACCGGCACCTTGTCGACCCCCGCGAAGGAGATCGTGCCGTCGCTGTCCACCTTGTAGTTGCCGGTGGGGGGCTCGTCGCCGGGCATCGCGACGTGCACGAGATCGCCAGGGGAGAGCGGCAATCCCGCACTCGATGCGGGCAGAGCCGGCATGGCATCGGCGGGTGCCGGTTCGTCGCGGCAGCGCTCGGCGTTGCCGCGCAGCGCAGCGCCCGGCGGCGGACGGACACGCCCATGATCGTCCTGACGCTCCAGCATGCTGGCGGCCGGGGTGTTCAGATCGACGGTGTTGTCCGGTTTGTCGAAACTGCTGCTGCATCCTGAAAGGGCGAAGGCGACCAGCAGCAAAGCGCAAGTTTCAAGGCGTTTCATTGGTCTCGGTGTCCTCTATGCGATCGGGCCCAGAGGCGTGTCGGCGACCCCTCATAGCAGAAATAGCAAGACAGGTGCCAAACGGCCGACGGAAACGACGACGATATTTCAACAAGATAGACCGATTTCCGAAATTGGGATTCACGAAATGCGAGGCCGCCGTGTCGCGGAACGGGAGGCATTATCGTTATGCAACGGCTGGCGTCGCGGGATGCGCGACCCGGCGGCGCGCTCTGTGGGCCCGAAACCCCGGATCAGACCTGGCCCGCCGCACGCAGAAAGCCAATTGCGCTCGGCCATGACGCGGCGACCGCGGCGGCATTTCCGGCGATCGTGCCACCGCCCTCGGCATGGCCGATGTAGGGCGGCGGGCCGGCGATGTCGTGCCCCGCATCGGGGTAGTGGTCGTGCTGGCGGCGCCAAGGCGATTTGAACAGTTCAAGCCGGCGCATGGCCTGATCGGCGCTGAAATCCGCAGTCGTGCCGGCCAGACCGGTGTCGGCAGAACCCGTGATCAACATGATCGGTCCGGCGATCCGCTCCACCGCGATCCCGTGCATGTCTTCCAGGCTGGGATTGGTGCGATTGAAGCGCATCGCTTCCGGCAACGGTTCGCCATCCAGCGGTTGGCCCCGCCAGGTGAACGCGGCGGTCGCCGTCGGGTCGCCGAAATCGTTCGGCCGGTTCTGCTCCCGCCCGACATAAGTGCGCGGGGCGTAGGCCAGCACCCCGTTCACCTCCGGCGACAGAGAGGCTGCGAGCAGCGCCAGTTCGCCGCCGCGCGACCAGCCGCGCAGCACAACCTTGCCCCGCGCCGGTTGCACCCAGCGGCGCAGCCATGCGACCGCGTCAATGACATATTCCACCGGTAGCAGCCGCATCGTCGGCGGACGGCCCTCCGCGTTGTGGGTAGCCAGGGCCAGAACCGCGAACCCGGCGCCCGCCAGCGCCTCGGCCGGCCTCTCGAAGAAGCCGCCCCCCGCGCCGGTCAACGACACGATCGCCGGCAGATCGGTCGTGTCCGCGGGAAGAAACAGGGTGCCGACAAGACCGGCCTGCCGCACGTTGATTCGATGCGGCGGGCGATTCCGCGTCAGTGTGTAGAGACCGCCACCGGCGAGGCCGGCAGCCATCGCGCCAATCAGCGCGCGGCGCACGATGGGTGGAGATTTCGACAACGGAGCAGCCTCCCGCGGTTATCGCTGGGCCGCGAGCGTCGCCAGCCGAGGAGGCAGCGTCGCCTCGGTGCGGGTCGCGTCGCGGTAGGTGTCGATCATCAGCGCGAGCAGCGGACGATCGTCCCAGGGAATATCGACGTAATGCCGAAGCTCCTTCAGCCCGGCCGGCGCGCGCGCCCATTCCTGCGGGAACAGCGCGATGGTCTCCTCGCGAACGGTCGCGGCGGGGGGAGGGGCCTCGCCGGCCAGACCGGCCGCGAGCGCGCCGCAAAGATCGACCCCGATGCGCGGTCCCAGATGCCCGATCTGGATCGGTCGCGGGTTGCACTCGATCAGATAGGCGGCGCCCGAGGCGGCTTCGATCATGAAATCGAACCCGATGAAGCCGGTCGCCTTGCAGGCCGCGATCATGGTGGCGGCCGTGTCCGCCATTTCGCCCCCGTCGCTCAACCGCACCATCGTGCTGGGGCCATCGGGCGTGCTGGTCTCCAGCGCGATGCCGCCGAAGCCGGCCAGTATCCGGCCATCGAGCGCAACGCAGCAATACATCGCGGGTTTGCCGACGATCGCCTGTTGCACGCTCAGCGCCGTATCGGTCGGATACCAGGTCCGGTCCAGCACGCGGCGCACCACGTCGCGCAGCGTGCACCAGCGGCGCTGTTGCTCGGTGGCGACGATCGCGGCCAGCTCTGCCCGGTCGCGGCACAGGCGAACGCCGCGGCCGCCCCAACTGAACGAGGACTTCAGGTAAACCGGGAAGCCGATTCTCTCCGCTGCCGCCGCCGCGCCAGTGGCCACGGTTTCGCCAGCGGGCACCCGCACGCCCAGTTGCCGTGCCAAAGTGACGGTTTCGCTCTTCATCAACATCGCGTCGAAGCGGGCGGGATCGCCGAGCGAGGCAACGATCGTCGCGCGCTCTTGCTGGGTCAGCCGGTGCGCTCCGGCGCGCGCGGGGCCGCGAACAATCGCGTGGAGGCAGGCCACCACCTGTTCGTCCGCCGGGACGATCAAAGCCGGTGCCCAGTCACGCATGGCTGTGGCGAGCGAGGCCTCGATGCGCCGCAGATTGCGGACGTTGGCGATCGGGAAATGCCGTTCGACGAACCGGGACTTGGCCAGGGGGTTGCCAACTGGGCACAGCGCGGCGAGGCGAAATCCCGCACCCCGCAGCGGTTGCGCCAGACGCACCGTACCCCAGCGGAGGTCTTCGAACCCAATCAACAGGATGGTTTTGGCGGTGCCGCGATCGGCGGCCGGTGCCGGTGCGGTCCGGACATTCAGGAACCGGCGCGGCGCTCGCATCACATAAGCCGTCAGCACGACGCACTGCACCGTCAGCACCGCCAGCGCGACGCCCTTGATCCCGGCCATCGTTCCGATCAGCAGCCCGGCGATCAGCATGACGGTCAGTCCGGCCTGCCACCGCAGCTCGATATCCGGCCGGCCCACGGCCTTCAGTAGTTGGGAGCATGTCGCTGCGAAGGGCCGGGGCAGGGCGGACAGGCAGATCAGCATCAGCACAGGAATCGCCGGCACCCATTTGGCACCGAACACGATCGGCACATACAGCGGCGCCAGTATGGTCTGAGCCAAAATCAGGGGAACGACGATGTAGCCCATGGTCACGAGGGTGCGGCGATACCGATCGGTCAGGGCGACGGGATCTTCCCGCGTTTCGCACAGATGCGGGTAGACCGCGGTCCCGAACGCGTTGACCAGGCCAAGCGTGATGCCCAGTCCCGCGTTGAAGGCGAAGTAATAAAGACCCAGCGCCTCCACCCCCAGAACCGACCCGACGATCAGGTTGTCGATATTGGCCTGCACCGTGGTCATCAACTCGATGCCGACGACATGGCGGCTGAAGTGCGCGATGTCCCGCCACCCGGTCATCGACCAACCCCCGGAGGGGCGCCAAGCGTGACCTGTTCGCACCCCGATGGTCCAGATCGGTGCCACCAGCAGTTTCGGCAGAACGATCGCCCACATGCCCAGACCGCACAAGGCGAAGATCGCGGTCAACGTGTTGTCGGCCATCACCTGAATGGCACCGGTCAGGGCAATGCGGCCAAGCCGGCCTTCGCGCTGCATGAATGCGCCCTGGATATTGCTCAGGGGGCTCGCGATGTAGATCAGGCCCATCAGCGCGATCGGCAGGGCCAGGCGCGGATCGTGGTAGAACCAGGCGATCGGCAGCGCGAGGGCGGCCTGGACCAGTACCAGGACCGCGCAAGCGATCCAGGTCAGAGTGTGCGCGGTCCGCGCGACTGATTCCACTTCGGCATCGGAAGCACGAACCACTCTCGCGGCTATGCCATTCCGGGTGAATAGTGCAACGAATTCGTAAACCGTCAGCACCACCGCCGCGAGGCCGTAGTCGTTGGGCGACAGCACTCTGCTAAGGATAACCGTCGTCAGCAGCCGTGTCAGCCGGATCGCCAACTGTGCCCCGCCCATCGAGCCAAGATTGCGCGCGAAACGGTTCGACAGCACGGATTGAAAAGTGCGGTATGGCATCAGATCGTCCTCTCGCCCGCGAGATCGTTCAACAAAGTTGTCCAGCCGGCGATCGTCGCGCCGAATTCGCCCCGCACCGCACGCCGGCCCCGCTCGCCCATCGCGCCCAGGTCGCGCCCTGCCAGTTCGCGGATCGCGGCGGCGATGGCGGCGGGGTTCTCGGCGGGAAACAGCATGCCGGTGTCCGGCCCCACCTGTTCCACCAGACCGTCGGTCCGCGTGGCGAGAATGGGCCGGCCGGCGGCCCGCGCTTCCGCCCCGACAAGCCCGAAGGCTTCCCAGCGGGAGGGGATGACGACCGCGTCCAGGCTTTCGAGATAGGCCGGAAGGTCGGTCACGGCGTCTCCGACGGTCACGTGCGGCAGGCCGGTGGCCGCTCGCCGCAGCGCCGGCAGGTCCGGCCCCAGTCCGCGCAGGCTCAGCGTCGCGACACAAGGATGGACCTGCCGCATTGCCTCGATCAGCACATCGAAGCCCTTCTGCGGGACATAGCGGCCGTAGGCACCCAGCCGGATGGGACCGTCGCGCCGAACCAGCGGCGGGACCGTGCTCAAAGGCGTGGTGTCCAGCGCCTGGGGAATGGCGACGAGCCGGTCGGGTTTGACGATGCCGCATCGGCTCAGCCACCCAGCCTGCGCGCGCGACACCGCGACGACGCGGTCGGCCAAGGCGAAATTCATCTTCAGCATGGTGCGGAAGCGGCGCGGATGAGGCACGCGCAGCTGCTCGTAGGCCTCGGTATAGGAATGTTCCACGATCGCCAGACGGCGCTGGCCCAGGCGAGCGCGAAGCGCGGTCATGAACGGCAGCTTGCTCCAGTTCGCCGTGAAATGGACCACAACGATATCCGCACGCATGCGGCTCGGCAGACGCCATGCGGTGTTGGCGACCATGATCTCGTGCCGGAACCCGTTGCTCAGGTGGCGTGTCTGGTCCGCCAGGCAGCGGGTGACGCCGCCGATCCCGGCATCGTCGAGCAAATGAAGGACGTGGGTCACAGCGCACCTCGCATGGCGGTCGGCGCGCGGCAGGCCCGAGCGACGAATTGAAACGGGCGGTCGGGCAGGAAGCGCAGCAGCGTGCAGGCCGCCAGGGTCGTGAGCGTCTTGCGTGGTTCGGCGAGCAATAGCTTCGGCCAAGCCCGGATCGCGTCCATCGCCAGCCGAAATACGAGCCCGCGATCCCCGATCTGGAAGGCTCGGCGGGCGAGATACCGCAACTCCCGCGCGCGTGCTTCCGCACCGTGCCGGGCGATGAAATCCGGCGCGTAGGCTTCGACCTTTTCGTAAACACGTTCCCAGGATTCAAGCTGCCGGATCACGTCGGCCGACAGCCCACCATTATTGACCCGATACAATGTCGTCGCGCCCGGCAGGCCGGCAAAACGCCACTTGGTGGTCAGGGCGATACGGGTCCAGCACTCCACGTCTTCCGAACGGCGCAGCGTCTCGTCGAAATACCAGACCCGGTCCGTGCCGGCCGGGCTTAGAGCGGCATCCTCCAGCGCGGCGCGGCGGAACACTGGCACCGATCCGTTCTGTACGGTCTGTCCGCAGAACACGTGGCGCGCGGTGGCAAGGCCCACCCGGGGCTGCTGGCGGATGCCGATGGGGCGCCCATCCTCGTCGATCAGAATGGAACCCGCATAGCTCACCCCGACCTCGGGGTTGGCGCGCAGATGCGCGACATGCTGTTCCAGCTTGGTCAAGGTCCACGCGTCGTCGGAGTCCAGCAGCGCGATGAATTCCCCGCGCGCCTCGGCGATGCCGGTGTTGCGCGCGCCGGCCAGGCCACGATTGGCTTGGTGCACGATACGCGTGCGGTGGTCAGCCAGCACTTCGCACAAGGCGATACTGTTGTCCGAACCAGCGTCGTCGACGACGATCAACTCGAAATCGCCGAAGGTCTGATTGAGCACGGAACAAACGGCCTGAACGACGAAGCGCTCGACGTTGTAGACCGGCATGATCACGCTGACGGTGGGCTGCGGGGACATGATCTTCGCTCCTGTGATCAGCGGACGATGGCGGAGCGCAGCAGCGCCGGCGGCAGGATCGCGGCGGCGCAAATGCCGGCGGCGGTCAGCAGCGTGCGCTTCGGCGCGTGCGTCAGCAGGGCGAACGGGCTGTGCCGGATCGCCTTCCAAAAATGCGCGAACGCCTGCGCGGTCGGTTGGCCCGTCCGCAGTGCCCGGCGCGCCAGATATCGCTCGAACAGCGCCGACGCTTCCGCCTCGGCCGCGGCGACCTCGTTCGGCGCATGGGCGCGGATACTGTCGATCATCGCCCGCCATCCACGGCGCATGCCTGTCAGATCGGCGGACAGACCGCCGGCGGAGGTGCGGTAATCCACCAGCACCGCGTCGATGCCGCGCACATCCCATCGCGTGGTCGCCAGTACCCGAGCGACCCATTCCTGGTCTTCGGCGTGGTTGAGCGTGGGGTTGAAGCCACCGACCCGCTCGAAGACCTCCCGCCGCGCAACGAGGTTGGAGGTCGTGCAGATCGGGTTTTCGCCAATGGACCGGGCAAGCGTCAGCGTCGGGACATGCGCCGACACCCGGCCGGCGACGGTCATCTCCGGATCGTAGAACCGCACCCTTCCGAAAGACACGCCGACAGGGGGGACATTCCTCAGATGGTCGCGGTGACGCGCCAGCATATCCGGCGCCCACCGGTCGTCGGCATCGAGAAACGCGATCGACCGGCCCTGGCTTCGCGCGATGCCATGATTGCGTGCCGCCGCGGGGCCGGCATTCGCCTGCCGGATCACCCGCACCCTCCGGTCGCCTGAAGCGGCTGCCTCGGCGATCGCGACGGTGTCGTCGGGCGAGCCATCGTCAACGACGATCAGTTCGAAGCGGGCCTCCGACTGATTCAGGACGCTGGCGATGGCGGTCCCTATCGTCTCGGCCGCACGGTACGCCGGCATGACGACGGTGAAAAGCAACTGGTGCTGGGGGGCGGCGGTCAACATCGGTGGTCCTTCGGATCGGTGTCTCTGGCCGTTTGGTTTCAAGTTCTGGGCCACCTCGTGTCGCCTGAAAGTAATATATGTAAATCAGTGAGTTAGTTTGGAGTTTCGCGGAAATGGGCCGGCGCAATTCCGATTTTGCGATGGTTTGAATCGCATTTTGCGATGCCCAGCCGCCGCAAAATTCGCAATTCGCAATAGCGACGGCGCCATCCAAACGTCGTTGCGGGCGGTCCCGTCTCCGCTCTCCGGGACACTCCGGGTTGGGGACCAACCGAAAATGCGACGCCACCGCATCCTGGGGCACCGCAATCTCCCATTTTGCAACGGTCATTGGGTGCTCAGCGTGACCGGGAAAGAATAAATATAATAAAAACAGTTATTTAAATGGGTGGCACACAACCTGCGGAGCACCGGGCAGTTCTACTGTCACGGAGTTTGCCATGTTCATCAAACCGATCGACCTTCCAGGCGCTGCCTCCTCGAACGTCACGGTCGCCGGTCCCACGTTGCCGACACTGGAGATGTTCGGCCTGCCGGTCGTGAACGCCACCGAACGGGACGCTCTGGATTGGCTGTGCGCCCGCCTGGATGACGGCGTCCGCACCCGGGTGGCGTTCCTCAATGCACATTGCGTCAATCTTGCCGATGCTGACGTCACCTATCGGGCCGCGCTGGAGGAGGCCGACGCGATCCTGCCCGACGGATCCGGTCTCGCTCTGGCCGCCCGCATGCGCGGCCGGCGCATTGTCGAGAACCTGAACGGGACCGATCTGGTGCCCGCGCTTGGCCGGCGTCTCGCTGCGGCCGGTCAATCGGTCTTCCTGCTGGGCGGTATGCCCGGCGTCGCCGGCGACGCGGCGGCGACACTCCAGCACGTATGCCCAGGCCTGATCGTGGCCGGTACCCATCACGGCTACTTCGGCGAAGAGGGGGAGCGTGACGTAATCGACGCGATCAACCGCTCCGGCGCTGACGTCGTGCTGGTCGCGATGGGTGTTCCACGGCAAGACGTATGGCTGCGCGACGCCGCGCCGCGGCTGCGCGCACGTCTGACGCTGGGCGTGGGTGGCTTGTTCGACTTCCTGTCAGGCCGCATCCCGCGCGCCCCGAAACTGTTGCGCCGGTTCGGCCTGGAATGGACCTATCGCCTCTATCAGGAGCCGCGCCGGATGTGGCGCCGCTATATCGCCGGCAACCCGGCCTTCATGCTGCGCGCCGCGAAGGACGCACTGCCGCCGCGATCGGAAGCGATTCGCGCGGCCGATCTCGCCGCCAAGCGCGCCATGGACATCGCCGGCGCGTCGGCGGGCCTGCTGCTGGGGGCGCCGCTGTTCCTGGGCGTGGCCGCGGTCGTCAGGATGACAACACCAGGGCCGGCGTTCCTGAAGCAAACCCGTGTCGGAAAGGACGGCCGGACGTTCGGGCTGTTCAAGTTTCGTTCCATGTATATCGACGCCGAAGACCGCCGTGCGGCGCTGGAGGCGCAAAACCAGCATGGTGCCGACGGTGTCACCTTCAAGCTCAAGCGTGACCCGCGCGTGACCCCGGTCGGCCGTCTGCTGCGCAAGAGTTCGATCGACGAGCTGCCGCAGCTTTGGAACGTTCTGATCGGCGACATGTCGCTGGTGGGGCCGCGCCCGCCGCTCCCCGCCGAGGTCGCGCGTTACACCCCAGCCCAACGCCGCCGCCTGGCCGCGAAGCCTGGATTGACCTGCCTGTGGCAGATCGGCGGCAGAGCGGACCTTCCGTTCGAACGCCAAGTGGAGCTGGATATCGAGTATATGACCACCCGCACGGTTTTGATGGATATTCTGATCGTGCTGCGCACGGTGCCGGCGGTGCTGACGGCCCGTGGCGCTTACTAAATTCGGCTTGGGCTGGTTCCGGCTTGCGTTCCGGTGGCATGATGCCTCCGGAACGCAGGTCATTTCGCGCGACCGCACGAACCGAGTGCTGGAGGTATCACCTTTCATGACCGCCGACACAGGCACCGACCTACCCTCGGCAGGCGGACAACCGGTACTGCTGGCGGAAAGCAGCGCCGCGACAGCGATACTTGTCCGCACCCTGCTGGCGCGTTGGGGTTTCGTCGTGCACGCGGTGCCTTGCGATTCGGACGCGGTGCGGCATCTGGCGGAACAGCCATTCGGTCTGGCGATCGTTGGCGCCACGGGAAGCGACGCCCCCAGGATCGCCGCCGCCTGCGTTTCCGCGGGCGTGCCCGTCTTGGCCCTTGTCACCGAAGGGTTTCGGCTGGAAGGTTCGTCGGCCGACCTGTCGCTGCCGCTGAATGCGTCCTCGCTGCGGGCTGCCGTCGACCGCTGCCTGTCCCGGACCAGCGCCGATCTCGATCCCGCCGCGATCGCGCTGTTGTGGGAAAGCCCCGACAATCCGATCTACCATCGCATCGTCCGTGTTTTCATCGGCGAGATCGCCACCCGTCTTGCCGGGATCGCGGAGGCGATGGCGGCCGGCGATCTGAAACGGGTCGAAACCGAAGCGCACAGTATCAAGGGCGCCAGCGGCAACGTCGCCGCACACGCCATCCGCGACGCTGCCGCGAGGGTCGAGACCGCGGCGTCCGGTGGCGAGACGCACGCGCTGGCGGAACTGGCCGATGACCTGCGCGCCGTATCGGATCGTGGTATCGCCGCGTTGGAACGTCTTCTCGCGGCCGGCAACGGAAAATCATGACCGACAAACGCACCATCCTGATCGTCGAGGACAGCCCCAGCCTGGCGATGACGGCGCAGGCGCATCTGGAGCCGCTGGGGCATACCGTCCTGATCGCCGGCGACGGAAAGTCCGCTTGGGAAATCCTCAACGCCCGGCCGGTCGATTGCGTGCTCCTCGACCTGAAGCTGCCGGACATCGATGGCATTACGATCTTGGAGGAACTGCGGACCCGTCCCGCGCCGCCGGCGGTGATTGTCGTCACCGCGAACGCCTCGCTTGCCACCGCGGTGCATGCGGTGCGCAGCGGCGCGTTCGATTATCTGGTGAAGCCCTTCGCCCCGACCCGTCTGACCACGACGGTGGAAATCGCCCTCGGATCCGTCGCGCTGCGGCGGGAGGTCGAAACCTTGCGCCGCACCGTCGAACGGGCGGAATTCGCCGATTTCGTCGGCCGGTCGTCGCCCATGCAGGCAGTCTACCGCACCATCGAGGCCGCGGCGCAAAGTAACGCCAGCGTGTTCATCACCGGAGAATCCGGCACCGGAAAGGAATTGGCGGCCGAAGCGCTCCACCGCCTAAGCCCGCGCAAGGCCAAGCAACTGGTGATCCTGAACTGCGGCGCCATCCCGCGCGACCTTCTGGAAAGCACGATCTTCGGCCATGTGCGCGGCGCCTTCACCGGCGCCACCACCGATCAGGAAGGCGCGGCCGCCCGATCCGACGGCGGCACGCTGTTCCTCGACGAACTCGGGGAGATGGATATCGCCCTGCAGACCAAGCTGCTGCGTTTCATCCAGACCGGCACCTATCAGCGCGTGGGCGATCCCGTCGCTCGCCGCGCCGACATTCGCTTCGTCGCCGCCACCAACCGCGACCCGGCGGAGGCTATCCGCGAAGGACGCCTGCGCGAAGATCTGTTCTACCGCCTGAACGTGGTCCCCTTGCGCATGCCGCCGCTCCGCGACCGCGGCGAGGATATCATCCTGATCGCGCGCCGTTTCCTGACCCAATTCGCCCAGGCCGACCGGAAGTCCTTCACTTCTTTCGCACCGGAGGTCGAGGCCAGGCTGCTCGCGTTTTCATGGCCCGGTAATGTACGCCAGTTACAGAATGTCGTGCGCAACGCCGTGGTCCTGCACGACGGCAAGATCGTGACGGCGTCGATGCTGCCTCCGTTGGAAGACAATGCCAGCCCGCCGCGCGAAGCACTGGCCGCCACCGCGTCCCGTCCGGCACCGGTCCCGATCGCCGATGACGGTGAGATTCTCCCGCTCGCGGTCATGGAACGCCGCTATATCGAGCGCGCGATCGATAGTTGCGGCGGCAACCTGCAAGAGGCCGCTCGGAAACTGGGAATCAGCCCTTCGACGATCTACCGCAAGAAGGAAGGCTGGGCGAAGCAGGGTTAGCGGTGCGGCGATGCGTCCTTTCGTTGCGCGTTCGCTGCGTCCAACGCGTCGGTCAGTCCGTCGAGAGACGTCTCCCCGCGCGCAAGCCCTTCGGCCTGTCGGGCGATATCGGTGAGCCCGACCAACGATGCGGCGGCGTTCAAAGCCTCGGCTTCGCGCCGCACCCCGGTCATATCCGACGTCTCCAGATATAGCCGGATGCGTTCGATCCGCCCGGCCGCTTCCTCGAACACCGCGCCCAGCATCGATTGGGCGATGTCCTCCCCGACGTCCGCGACCAGAGGGTGGAAGACTGTCGGGTCCAGAGAGGACGTCGGTTTGGCGGGCGGGGTGCGGAGTGTTCCCGCGATCGCGCGATCGACGATCGCCTCCAACTGACCGGGTGTGACCGGCTTGCCCAGGAAGCCGTCCATACCTGCCGCCAGACACGCCTGTTCGTGTTCGCGGAACGCATTTGCCGTCATCGCGACGATCGGGGTCGCGCCCGCCGGCGGCGGCAAGGCACGGATTGCCCTTGTCGCGGTCAGGCCGTCCATTTCCGGCATCATCACGTCCATCAGGATCAGGTCGTACGGTCTGGCCTCGATCGCATCGATCGCCTCCTGCCCGCTGGCCACGGCATCCACCCGCTGTCCCATATATTCGAGCCGTGAGACAGCCACCAACCGGTTCGTGGCATTGTCCTCGACCAGCAGGATACGCAGCCGCCGGTTGGTTGCCGGCGCCGGTGTCCGCGTGCTCCCGGTGTCGTCGGGAGGAGGGGCCGAGGCGATGGCCATCAGGACATCGAACCGGAATGTCGCGCCGCCGTCGGCCGCGCTTTCGACCGAGATCGCGCCATCCATGTGCTCGACCAGACGCCGACAGATCGCGAGACCGAGCCCGGTGCCACCGAATTGACGGGAGATCGAACTGTCCGCCTGTACGAAATGCCGAAACAACCGGTCTTGCACGTCTTTCGAGATGCCAATCCCGGTATCGCGCACGGCGAAGCGAAGGCGGACCCGACCGTTGGCCGGCGGTTCCGCCGACACATCGACCGTAACGCCGCCTCGCTGCGTGAACTTCACACCGTTGTCGACCAGGTTCAGCAGGATCTGCCGCAGGCGTCCCGGATCGCCGGTCACATGGGATGGCGTGTGCGGGGCGATCGCGAGGTCCAGCGTCAACCCCTTCGCCTCGGCCTTATCGCGGAGCAATTCGAACACGCTGGAAACGACCTGGGCGAGTTCGAAAGGGATGTCCTCGAAATCCATCCGCCCGGCTTCAAGCTTGGAAAAATCGAGAATATCGTTGATGATTCGCAGCATATCGTCCGCGGTATCGCGCAAGGTTGTCGCGAACCTGCGCTGCTGCGGCGAAAGATACGTATCGAGCAGCAATCCCGCCATGCCCAGCACCCCATTCATCGGGGTGCGGATTTCGTGGCTCATGGTGCTGAGGAATTCGGATTTGGCCTGGTTGGCCGCTTCCGCCGCGTCGCGCGCGGTCTGCAGTTCATGCTCGAACGCCTTGCGTTCTGTTACGTCGGTGAAGGTTCGAACCGTGCCCGCATCGCTCAATACGTGGGTTCGCACCTCCAGCGTTCTGCCATTCGGGCGCATCCACTCGTATACGGTCGGCGCCGGGCCTTCGCCCTGCATGGCCCGTCGCAGGTCCACCTCGGGCAGGCTGGCATGCGCGAACTCGCCTCGGTCGATCAATTGGTGCATGATATCGGCGTAAGATGCCGTGGTTTTCAGGGATTCGTCCGGCAAATCCAGCAGTTGCACCGCTCTGCGGTTCGCGACCGGCATGTTGCCCTCGGGGTCCACCAGGATGATGCCTTGGCTGATATTATCCAGGGCGGCGGCCATGTGGGACCGGGACTCCCGAAGACGACGGCTTTGCATCGCCAGCAGCGACCCGGCGATGAGGATAAAGGTTGTCAATCCGATACCCAAGCGGATGCGGTCGGACCTGTCCTGGCGGTAGGCGGCGTACAGATCGTCGGTCGCCAACCCGACCGACACCGCCATGCCGAATCGTTCCAAACGACGGTAGCTGAACAGCCGCTCGACCCCGTCGATACTGCCGATCGCGACGTAATGTCCGGCCGGGGGGCCTTCGGCGATCATCCGCATCCGGTC
>Ga0075019_10000896_pt1 | contig 17041 bp, 14 predicted proteins | sample ColStrG_CSR_2013_FD_71473 | JGI IMG/M metagenome (GOLD analysis project Ga0075019, IMG submission 71473) | Freshwater sediment microbial communities in response to fracking from Pennsylvania, USA - Cold Stream Run_MetaG_CSR_2013 | ecosystem: Environmental > Aquatic > Freshwater > Creek >...
GTGTGGGCCGCTTGGAACATGGCGACTCCGTTTGTCCTCGTGGTGGTGATGGAAGCCATTCTGACGTGGCGATTGCGGCATGCTCTGGACGAGGTGCTGCATGGAACCGAGCATGCCTTCCGCGATTTGGATCTGCTTTCGGGAGTGCTGGCGCGCGTGGAGCACCATCGGTTCGAGGCGCCGCGGCTGCTGGAACTGCAGCAGCAGCTCTTGTCGGGCACTGTGCCGGCTTCGCAGGCGATTGCGCGGCTGCGAAGTCTGGTGGACCTGATCAACTCGCGGCATAACGTGATGGTGCGAATCATTGATGCGCCGCTGATGTATTCGGTGCAGGTCGCGTTTGCGGCCGAACGTTGGCGCGCGCTATTCGGTAAGTCGGTGCGCTCGTGGATCGCGGTGATGGGGGAGATTGAAGCGCTGTTGTCGCTGGCTAGTTATGCCTTCGAGCATCCGCCGGATCCGTTCCCCGATTTTGCGGAGGGCGGCACGGCGCTGCTGGATGGCCGGAAGCTTGGCCATCCGCTGCTCGCTGAAGCGACTTGCATACGCAACGATGTGAGTATTTGCGAGCCGACCCGCGTTCTGTTGGTCAGCGGTTCGAATATGTCGGGCAAGAGTACGCTGTTGAGGGCCGTCGGAATCAATGTGGTGCTGGCTATGGCGGGCGCGCCAGTTCGCGCCGAGAGGCTGCGCTTGTCAAACTTGCAGGTGGGCGCCAGCGTTCGGATCAACGACTCGCTGCGGGAGGGGAGTTCGCGGTTCTATGCGGAGATCACGCGACTGCGGAAGATCTTGGAGCTGGCGGGCGGCCATCCGCCGCTGATTTTCTTATTGGACGAACTTCTACAGGGGACGAACTCGAATGATCGCCGCGTTGGGGCGGAGGGCATTGTGCGTGCGTTGGTGAATCGCGGTGCGATTGGGTTGGTGAGCACACACGACCTGGCTTTGACCGATATTGGCGGCGGGGCGTCTTTGCGCAATGTTCATTTTCAAGATGAGCTTGAGGATGGCAAGATGAGTTTCGATTACACGCTGCGTGAGGGCGTGGTGACTAAGAGTAATGGGCTGGCTTTGATGCGGTCGATTGGGCTTGAGGTTTAGGGCGATTGGGCGCGAGATGGAGATTTTGGACGGAGCCAGGGGGCTAGCCCGGACACACCAAGTCGGCTGGCGCGGCGAGTGTCGCGATCCGAATTCATCCGTCCGACGTTAGCATATCCGCGGCATCGGATTAGCTCTTGCCCAGATGAATCGATCCGTCTCCGGTGTGGACGGTGAGCAGGCTGCCGCCGCCGTTGAGCTTGCCGTGGACCTGTCCTTCTTGAATTTTGCCTGCGGTGGTGATGGGCATGTCGAGATCGATGTGGCCGTCGCCGGTATGCAGATCGACATCGGCGGCGAGATCGGCGGGGATGTCGAGGCTGACGCTGCCGTCGCCCGTTTCGAGCCTCCAGCCGTTGCCGAGCGAAGAGCCGGCGGCTGCGCGGACTTCGACGTGGCCGTCGCCGGTTTTGAGGTCGAGTTCGTCGAAGCGTCCGTTGGCACGGATGTGGCCGTCACTGGTCTTGGCGCGCAGCTTGCCGTCGACTCCGTCGAGAATTTCGGAGCCATCGCCGCTGTGCAGTTGCATCTCGCCTTTCAGGCCTGAGAGCTCGATTTTTCCGTCTCCGGTGTTGAGATCGACCCGGCCCTCGCGAGGCATCTGGATGATGATTTCGACGCGGCGGTGGTTCCAGCCCACGTTGAAGCCCATATGGGGATAGCGGACGTTGATGTCGACCGAGTCGCCGCTCTGGTGCTCGTCGATGCGGATGCCCCCTTCGCCGATCTTGTAGCCGGTGGTGATGACCTTGGCTTCGATCGTGTTCTGGTCCCAGGTGGTGACACGGATGTCAGCGTCGGAGGTCTCGACACGCAGGTCGGGCCTGCCGGTAATGGTGTACGTCTTCGACCATTCGTCGGCGGATGCAGGCAGGGCGCAGAGAAGAGCGGCCAACACAACAAGGGACAACGTGGAGATGCGCTTCATGAGATCCTCCGGCGGGCGGCGGCACACGTTCGCCCGCCCTCTTAGACGTGAGTACGTGCGAAGGGTGAGTCTGGTTCCGTACAAATTCGAAACCGCGACTGAGCGGGGCTACAATAGCCGCGTGCCGTCAGGCAAGCCCGAACACGAATCCTCGCATAAGCAGCGGCGCCATGGAGTCTACGCGTCCGAGACCTTTGGCCTTGTCTTGATCGCACTCCTGCTGCTGATCATCTCGCTGGCGCGGTACTGGCACAACATCCATTGGAGCCTGCGCTGAGTGGGTGCGGAGCGCATGCCATCCGAACCGCTGCTGGTCGTGATTCTGGGGCCGACGGCCAGCGGGAAGACAGCGTTATCATTGCGGCTCGCCCAGGAATTCGGCGGCGAGATCATTAACTGCGATTCGGTCGCGATGTATCGCGAGTTCGACGTCGGGACCGCGAAGCCCAGTGCGGAGGAACGATCCGCCGCGCCCCATCATCTCTTCGATGTGGTCGATCCGACTGAGGCTATGACTGCGGGGGAGTATGCGCGTCGGGCCCGGACGGTCATTGCGGAGATCAGTGCGCGGAGCCACCTGCCCATCGTTGTCGGCGGGACTGGATTGTACTTGCGGGCGCTGATCGATGGGCTGTTTCCGGGGCCGCAGCGATCGGAGGAATTGCGCAGGCGTCTGCGGGAACGCGTGGCTCGCCGCGGGTCGGCGTATCTGCACCGAATTCTTGCGCGCCTGGATGGGCCGACGTCAGTGAAGATTCACGCCAACGATGCTCCAAAGCTGATTCGGGCCATCGAGGTCTGTCTGGCCTCGCGGCAGAAGATGAGTGAACTCTGGGAGCAGGGGCGGGATCCCCTGCAGGGCTTTCACATTCTGCGGCTGGGGCTTGATCCGGATCGGGCGGCTCTTTATGAGCATATCAACGAGCGAGCGCGCTGGATGTTCGACTCTGGATTGGTGGAAGAGACTCAGGGCTTGCTGAAAAAATATGGGGCTGCGGCGCGGCCTTTGGCGTCGCTGGGATACAAGCAGGCGGTTGAGTATCTGAATGGCGAGCTTACGCTCGAAAAGGCCGTACAGGCGGCCCAGCAGGGGCATCGCAATTATGCCAAGCGGCAGATGACCTGGTTCCGAAGAGAGCCTGAGGTGGCCTGGCTGCGCGGGTTCGGGAATGAGGCACGAGTGCAGCAAGAGGCGGTCGAGCTGGCTCGGACTGTCTCGCGGTGATGCCAGCGGAGAGCCCGTCGAGCTTCGCTCGACCGGACAGCCGGGTAGTGGCTCAATTTGAATTTCTCGGCGGCCTCAGCGAGCGGTTCTCCGCGTACTCTGCGGTCAAAAGCTCTCGTTTTCGCCTGTCAAATCAGAACACTTGAACCGCAGAGTACGCGAAGAAAATCCGCAGAGGTCGCGGAGAAAACCAAACTGAGCCACTACCGACAGCCGGGGCGGCTGTCCCTACAAGATCTTTCCTGCTATCGTTTCGTGTCATGCGGCGAATTGCTTGTGCGATTTTCCTGACTTTCGCTCTAATCCTGCCCGGGTTCGCCAAAGAGAAAGCCAAGGCTGTGCATCCCGCGCCGATTCAACTCACGCGCGAACGCGGGCGGTGGGCGGAGAAGACGCTGCGCAAGCTCACGGTCGAAGAAAAAATCGGCCAGGTCTTCATGATCTGGTGCCGCGCCAGCTTTCTGAACGTGGACAGCCCTGAGTACCAGCAATGGCGCGAGGCCATGCAGAAGTATCACGTCGGTTCGTTTGCCATGACGGTGCATGTGGACGGGCCGTTTCTTCTGCGCAGCGAGCCGTATGAGGCGGCCGAGTTGCTGAATCGGCTCCAGCGCGAGTCGAAGCTGCCGCTAATTTTTGCCGCTGATTTCGAGCGCGGAGTCGCGACACGGCTGATGGGAACAACCAACTTCCCGCATGCCATGGCTTTCGGCGCCGATGGCAAGCTCGAAGACGCCGAGATGTTTGGGCGCATCACGGCGCAGGAGGCGCGGGCGATCGGCGTGCACTGGAACTTCTTTCCCGACGCCGACGTGAATTCGAACCCGGCGAATCCCATCATCAATACGCGTTCGTTCGGGGAAGATCCTAAGCAGGTCGGGAACCTGGTTGCCGCTTACATCAAGGGCGCGCACGAGGGCGGGATGCTGACCACGGTGAAGCATTTCCCCGGACATGGCGACACGGCGACGGACTCTCATCTGGGCGTGGCCAGCGTGAATGGCGACATGGCTCACCTGGAGTCGATCGAGTTGCCGCCCTTCCGGCAGGCGATTGCAGCGGGGACGGATTCGGTGATGGTGGCGCATGTGACTGTGCCAGCGCTGGATGCGGATCCGAACCACGTGGCCACGATTTCTCCGGCGGTAGTTTCCGACCTCCTGGAGAAGCAGCTTGGGTTTAAAGGAATCATTGTGACCGACGCGCTCGACATGGCGGGCCTGACGCATCTTTTTGCCAACGACATCGGCCGGGCCGCCGTGGAGGCTTTCAAGGCGGGCAACGATCTGCTCCTGATTCCAGCCGACCTCGGCGCGTCCTATGAGGCGATGCTCAAGGCGGTGCGATCAGGAGAAGTTTCGAAGAAGCGGCTGGATCATTCGGTTCTCAAGATCCTGCAAGCCAAAGCCTCGGTCGGCCTGAACGAATCGCGCACCGTGGACCTGAGTGCGATCTCCGCTGTGGTGGGCAAACCGGAGAATCTGGCCTTTGGGCAAAATGTTGCCGATTCGGCGATCACGCTGGTGCGGGACAACGGCAAGGTGCTGCCTCTTAAATCGAAGGGAACCTCGAAGGCCGGGCTTCCGTATATGACCAGAGAGGAGACGCATAACGACGTGGTGGCGATTGTCTTCTCCGACGATATGCGCACCGATTCCGGGCGTGCCTTCGGACGCGAGTTTCGCGCCCGCATTCCGGACGCGCGCGTGATTTATGTCGATCCGCGCGTGGCCGCGGGCATGAGCTCTGACGTGCTCAAGGCGGTGGACGACGCACAGACTGTAGTCGCCGCGGTCTATGTAACCCCGACGGCCGGCAAGATTGGCAATTCGGTGGCCATGGCAGATGCCACCGGCGCCCTGCTACAGCAGGTGCTCGATCATGCCGCGGAAAAGACCGCGGTGGTGGCGATGGGAAATCCGTATCTGGCCAGTGATTTCCCGAAGATCGAGAATTATTTGTGTACGTTTTCCAACGCGACGGTCTCGGAGATGGCGGCAGTGAAGGCGCTGTTCGGGGAGATTCCGGTGCGCGGCCATTTGCCCGTGACCATTCCGAATATCGCTGAACGGGGCGCCGGGATTGAGCGTCCGGTGCAGGTTGCGAAGGGAGGGTCTCATGCGCAGAACTAGAGTTGGCGTTTTCACTTGCGGACTGGTGCTGGTGGCTGCACTTTCTTCGTGCAGCATCAATGTGCAAAAGGAAAAGGGCGGACAGGATAAACAGGTCGACATCAACACGCCGCTGGGCGGAATTCATGTCAGCAAGGACGCGGACGCGCAGGATGTTGGCATGGCGATTTATCCTGGAGCGCGCCTCAAGCCGAAAGACAACGGAAGTGATAAGAGCGCGAACGTAAATATCTCTGGCTTCGGATATGGGCTGAAGGTGGTTGCACTCGAATATCAGTCGGACGACGCCCCGGCAAAGCTGGTTTCCTTCTATAGAGATCAGCTCAAGAAATACGGCAAAGTGCTGGAGTGTCGCTCCAGCGGGCTCGATGTGAATGCCGACATCAAGAAAGCCAATGAAGGGCCGAAGGAACTGACCTGTGAAGGATCGAGCGGCAGCAACGTCGAACTAAAGGTTGGAACGAAAGAGAATCAGCACATCGTGGAGGTTGAACCGCAGGGAAACGGCTCCACCTTCTCGCTGGTGTATGTGCGCACGCACGGCAAGGATGCGGATATTTAGTTGGCTTCGTAATAGAAGGCGCTCGCCTGAGGAGAACACTTATGTTTCGCTACCTGACTCTCGCTTTCGCTTTGTTTTTCGTCGTGAGCGTGGCCGCGTTCGCGCAGAAGTCGGACAACCACAACGATAATTTCGACGTGCGAAGTTCGGTGGGCGATCTGCACCTGGGCAGCGATGCGGATGCGAAGAAGGTTGGATTGCCGCTTTACCCTGGGGCCCGGCTGAAGGCGGACGACGACGAAAACAGCAGCCGGGCGAATCTGAGCTTATTGACCGAGGCTTTCGGATTCAAACTCATGGTCGCCAAGTACGAGTCCGACGATGGTCCCGATAGGATCATCGGGTTTTATCGCGACAAGCTGAAGAAATATGGGAAGGTCCTCGAGTGCCACTCGAATAAGCATGGCGGAGGGGTCGAGGTGAACGATGATGACAAGGACTCCTCGAAGAACAAAGAGCTGAAGTGCGACGAGAATTCCGGCCCGGTGACTGAGTTGAAAGTCGGAACCGAAGATGACCAGCACATCGTGGCAATCGAACCGCGGGATGGCAAGGGAGCGACTTTCTCTCTGGTTTACGTCCACTCGCGCGGGAAGCGCGGCGAGATCTAAGCCTGTGATTCTTGCGGCCCGCCTTGTCATCTGAGCGACGCGATGAGCCTGCCCTGAGCTGGACCGCTGTACTTGCTGGCGGCGTTCAAGCTGCATGCGAGTGCACAGGTCCTTCGCTTCGCTCAAGGATGACAACGGATAGGAGAACGCTGGTTTTCACTCGTCTCCCCGCCTCGCGGTGAGATAATTTCAAAGTCAAGCCTGCCGCAACCTTTTTCATGGAACAGCCCTGCTACAAGTGTGGACAGCCGGTGGAAGAAGGGGTCGCGTTCTGCCCGCACTGCGCGGCTCCGCAAATTCGCGTCCTTCTGCCGGAACCGGCGCCGCTAGCCATCGCGGCGAATGGCGCCACGGCGGTAGGCGTGGCCACGCTTCCCGCATCGGATACTACGCCAGTGCTGGCGGTGCCCATGGTGTGGTCACGGGCCATCGGGCCGTGCGCCATGGCCGCTCTGCTTGCGTCGGCGGCGATGGTGTTCAAGTTGATGGTCCCACTGATCGCGGCGCTGGCAGCGGGATTTCTCGCGGTCGCATTCTATCGCAGGCGCAACCCGGAGGTCGCGATTAACACTGGGGCGGGTGCGCGCCTGGGAGCGCTGTGCGGCCTACTCTGCTTTGGGATGACTTCGGTCTTCGAGGCGCTCCGGGTTGCTTTTTTGAACAAGGGTGACGAGATCCGGCGGACGATGCTCGACGCCATCCAGCAGACCGCGGCCCGGTATCCCGACCCGCAGTTTCAGCCGGGCTTGGACTTCATGCGGTCGCCCGGCGGGCTAGTGTTCATGATGGTGTTCGCTCTCATTTTCGGCTTCCTCGTCTTCCTTCTGCTGGGAACCGCGGGTGGGGCTCTGGGCGGAGTCATGCTGGGGCGACGCAACCGGAACTAGCGTATCAAAGTTAGCGTCTGGTGCGGATTCCTGGGGCGTCCGCGCATCGCTCTTGCAGCCTGCCGTACCTGCCGCGTATTATGCAGCGTTCCCCTTTACCCAATGAATAAGCCAGCGCGCGGATCGCTGCTCGGGATCGAGCATCTCGAGGCGAAGGAAATCCTGGGCCTGCTCCAGTTGGCCCGCCGCATGAATCCGCTGAAGGCGCGCCCGCTGCTGCGTGGCAAGCGCATCGTTCTTCTCTTCTACGAGGCGTCGACTCGCACCAGGTCGTCTTTCGAATTCGCCGCAAAATCGCTGGGCGCTATGACCACGCTGGTGCAGTCGTCGGGATCGAGCATCGAGAAGGGCGAGTCCGTGCTCGATACCGGATACACGTTGCGGGCAGTGGGCGCGGACTGCATTGTGATGCGGCATCCCTCGGCGGGCGCGCCGCTGCTGATGGCGCGGCATCTCGATATTCCCGTGATCAATGCGGGAGATGGGATGCACGAGCATCCGTCGCAGGCATTGCTCGATGCGTTCACGATTCTGAAGCACAAGAAATCGTTCAGGGGGCTGCAGGCGGCGATCATTGGAGACATTTTTCACAGCCGGGTGGCGCGCAGCGCCTGTCATCTGCTGACCAAGATGGGCGTAAAGATTACGCTGTGCGGACCGCCCGAGTTCGTACCGGATGTGGCGGCGACGCTTGCACCGGGGCTGCGCGTCACGCGGCATATCGAAGACGCGCTGCGGGGGACGGATGTGATCATGCTGCTGCGCGTACAGAAAGAGCGGCTGGCCGGGCAAAAGATTCGCCTGCAGGACTACATTGCGCGCTATCAGATGACCGCAGCGCGCCTGAAGCTGGCCAAACGCGATGCGATCGTGATGCATCCGGGGCCGATTATTCGCGGGCTGGAGTTGACGGCAGAAGTGGCCGACGGGCCGCAGTCGGTGATTGTGGACGAAGTGCACAACGGCGTGCCGACGCGTATGGCGATTCTGGCGCGGGCGCTGGGGAGGGCGAAGTGAGGAAGATACCTTGCCATCCGGAGCGAAGCGAAGGACCCATGCAATTTGCCGGCAGCATCTGCGCCGCCAGCAAATTGCATAGGTCCTTCGCCGCACAAATCGCGGCTCAGGATGACAAACGGAGAGCCCGATGACGCGACCGGAGCAGAAGCGCGTGTTGATCAAGGGCGGGCATGTGATCGATCCTGCGGCAAAGATCAACGCGCCCATGGACATTTTGCTGAGCGAAGGCCGCGTGGCTGAAATTGCGCTGCCGAATGCGATTCGCGGCGGGGCTGACGAAAAAATCGACGCACGCGGGCTGATTGTTGCGCCTGGGTTCATTGATCTGCATGTGCACCTGCGCGAGCCGGGGCAGGGCTACAAAGAGACGATCGCTACCGGAACCGCCGCTGCCGCTGCGGGCGGATTCACTTCCGTCTGCACCATGCCCAATACGGCGCCCGTGGTCGATACGCCGGAGTTGGTGAGCTGGGTGCGAAATCCGGAGCGCGGAGCTGTGGTGAACGTGTTTCCAATCGCGGCCGCAACGCGCGGCAGCCGCGGAGGAACTCTCACCGACTTTGCCGCTGTGCAGCGCGCCGGGGCTGTCGCAGTGACAGACGATGGCAAGCCCATCCTTGACGATGACGTAATGCGCATGGCACTGCGCCTGGGGGCCGAGTTGAATTTTCCGGTGGTGCAGCATGCCGAGGATACGCGGCTTACGGAGAACTGCTCGATGCATGCCGGGCCGACCAGCTTTCGCCTGGGATTGCGGGCGGCGGGGGCGGCGGCTGAAGCGAACATCGTAGATCGGGATGTAACACTGGCGCAGCAGATTCGCGAGTCGCGAATGCATGTGGCGCATCTTTCCACGGCAGAAGCGCTGAAGGCCGTGCGCCGGGGCAAGCGGGCCAAGGCGCGCGTGACCTGCGAAGTTACGCCGCACCATTTCACGTTGATCGACGAGAATGTTGGCGAGTACGACACGAATTGCAAGATGAATCCGCCGCTACGTTCGGCGGCCGATCGCGAAGCGATTCTGGTGGCGCTCGCCGATGGCACCGTGGACGCAATTGCCACCGATCACGCCCCGCACGCGCTGCACGAAAAGCAGGTTGAGTTCGAGCGCGCCGCATTCGGAATTACCGGGCTGGAAACTGCGCTGGCGCTGGCCATTACCAAACTGCACCGCGAGCACAAGATTCCTTTGACCCGGATTGTGGAATTGTTTACCGCCGGTCCGGCGCGGGTGTTCGATCTGCGGGGTAGGGGATCGCTCGCGAAAGGCAATCACGCCGATGTGACCATCTTCGATCCCAAGAAGCGGTGGACGTTTGAGGCGGCGAAGTCACGCTCGCTGTCGCACAACTCACCGTTTGACGGCTGGCAGTTCACGGGGAAAGTTGTGGCGACGATTGTGGGCGGGAAGATCGTTTTCGGTGCAGAGTAGTCGCGGAAGAGTCGGGCCTGTTCGGATTTCGTAACACGGCCACCCTTAAGGTTGCTCTCCCCTAAGTTCGGGGCTAATATCTCCACCCAAACATTACCCCGGTCCCCCGGATCGAACCAAATTGGGGGTGTGCTTTATGCAAGTTCGCCACGAAATGCTTTCGAGGACGGGATGATCCCTTTTGCCATGCATGGTCAGCCAGTTGCAGCACCTAGTTTCGACCTGAAGGCCTTCGACGCAGCGGTTGGTCTAGCTCAGTCCTTAACACAATGGGGCTTCTTGACCATCGCCGGTTCCGTTGTAATAGTGGTCGGCACCTCGTACTACAGGCCAAACCATGCCATCGTTAGGCGCTCGTACCTTCTCTTCCTGCTGGGTTGGCTCGCCATGGGGATTTCGATTTTCCGTGGAATCCAGGTTCAGATGGCTAATGTCGCTAGGTTGTTCGAGTCAAATCCGGATCTATTGACAGTTCGAAGCACGATGACCCACGACGCCAATTCCCAAATCTGGTACATGGAGCTCTCACTTTGGGTTTTCGGAATTTGGCTACTATGCTTTTCCCTGTGGTGGATTTTTCACAAGGAACAGCCGGGTGCTCCGCAGAAGGAGTCCCAACCACCGGCAGAAAGGACTTGAATTATGCTTCGGAGGTATGCACTGATTTTCCTGGTCTTGTCCGTTAGCGTAAGTTTCGGCGCTACAGACTGCTCGAAATGCGACTGCCGGCATTGGCCGTGGAAGGACGAATGCGAGAAATGCTGCTCGCTGAAGGTGTTCAACAATTCTTCCGCCGACGAACTACGTTACTTTTTCCGCTCTGACGACTCGCTGGCTCAGCCTCTTTCGGATCTCAGAGGTAAAGGACCGGCGGCTTCGGCGGATGAGCTACAGAAATGGCTCGGAAAAGCTGGGCTCGATAAGCTTGCGGAGGAGTTCGGAAAGCTATCGCCTCTTCAGCGTCAATACCTCGTCGCTCCCTCTGCCGAAAAAAAGGACATTCAAAAAGCACCCCATCCCGCGTCCCTTCCACCCGGCAAAGAAGCTGGAACGGTCAAGTAGCTGGCAGAAGAGTATTTTTGGAATCCCTGATCTGCGAGGCTGGGGCTCGGAGTTGATCCCTTAAACGATTCCCATCCTCTTTCCAACGCTCTTGAGCACGCCCAGCGCCTGCTCCAACTCTTGCTTCGTGTGCGTGGCGGTCATGATGGTGCGGATGCGGGCTTTGCCTTCTGGCACCGTGGGAAATGCGATGCCTGTGCCGAGCACGCCTTCTTTGAAGAGTTCGCGGGAGAAGTCCATGGTGAGCTTGCCGTCGCCGATGATGATGGGCGTGATCGGGGTTTCGCTGGCTGGAGTGCTGCGGCCGCCGATGTCGAATCCCAGCAGGCCCAATTCTTTTTTCCAGAAGCGCGTGTTCTCCCAGAGTTTTTCCATGCGCTCGGGCTCATTTTCGAGAACATCGAAGGCCGCGATGCAGGTTGCCGCCACTGACGGCGGATGCGACGTCGAGAACAGGAAGGGCCGGGCGCGGTGATAGAGAAAGTCGATCAGATCGCGGGTGCCGCAGACGTATCCGCCTAGCGCGCCGATGGCTTTGGAGAGCGTGCCAACCTGAATGTCTACGCGGCCGTGCATCTTGAAATGATCGATGGTGCCGCGGCCGTTGCGGCCCAGCACGCCGGAGGCGTGGGCGTCGTCGACCATCATGATGGCGCCGTATTTTTCGGCTAGATCGCAGAGCGCGGGCAGCGGGCCGATGTCTCCGTCCATGGAGAAGACGCCGTCGGTGATCAGCAGCTTCTTGCCCGGATCGTTCTTCACGCTGGCCAACTGTTCTTCGGCGTGGGCGATATCTTTGTGGCGAAAGACGAGAATCTTTGCCTTCGATAAGCGCGCGCCGTCGATGATCGAGGCATGATTCAGCGCGTCGGAGATGATGACGTCGTCTTTGCCCAGCACCGCTGAGACCGTCCCCGCATTGGCCGCGAATCCCGACTGGAAGACCACGCAGGCTTCGACGTTCTTGAAGCGCGCGATCTTCTCCTCGAGCTCCATGTGAATCTTCATGGTGCCGGCAATGGTGCGCACCGCGCCCGATCCGACACCGAACTTGCGCGTGGCTTCGAGCGCAGCCTCGCGCAGCTTGGGATGCGTGGTCAGCCCCAGATAATTGTTGGAGGCGAGATTGATGACCTTCTTGCCGTCGAAAGTGCAGACCGGGGCTTGCTCGTCCTCCAGCACGCGCAGCTTGAAGTGCGTGCCTTTGGCCTTGAGTTCGTTGAGCTGATCGGTGAGATAAGAGAGCGGGTTGGTGCGGGTTGCAGTGGTCATGTCGTCCCCGAGATTCTTTCGCCACGGATTTTCACGGATTCACACGGATCAAGCAAAAACCATAGAACCCTAACACGCTCGAGAAAGGAAGAAAAAACTTCGGGCCACAATTCAACTCACTTTGGTCTATCCGTGTCGATCCGTGCAAATCCGTGGCACAGATCTATCGCACTCCGTTCGGGTACACCAGAATTTTGCTGGCTTCGCCGGTTTTCAGGCGCTCCATGGCTTTGCCGAAATCTTTCATTGGGATGCGGTCGGTGATCACCGGGTGCAGGTCGAGCTTGCCCGCCTTCAGCAGCGCGGTCATCTGATACCACGTCTGATACATCCGCCGCCCGTTGATTCCCTGCACCGTGATGCCTTTGAAAATAATATCTTCGGAAAAATTCACCGCGATGGGTTTGGAAGTCAGGCCAAGAAGGGAGATTCTGCCGCCACGCCGGACGATGTCGAACGCTGTTCGAATCGAATCCGGATGTCCGGCCATTTCGAGCACAACGTCGACGCCGAGGCCGCCGGTTTTTTCCATCACGATGTCGTGAACATTTTCCTTGGCCGGATTGAGCACATAGTCGGCCTTCATGGCGCGCGCGATGCTGGCGCGATGTTCGTTGACCTCGATGGCGAAGATGGAAGTCGCTCCCACCGCCCGGGCCACGGCGATTGAAAACAGGCCTATGGGCCCACAGCCGGTAATTGCCACGCTCTTCGCGGCGATCTCTCCGGCGAGCACCGTGTGCACGGCATTGCCCAGGGGATCGAGAATCGAGGCGTACTCCAGGGGAATGGCAGGATCGAGCTTCCAGATATTCGACTCCGGGATGACGACGTATTCGGCGAAGGCGCCGTTGGCGTCGACGCCGATAATCTTCACGTTCTGGCAGATGTGGGCTTCGCCGGTGCGGCATTGCAGGCACTTGCCGCAGGCCACGTGCATTTCGGCCGAGACAAAGTCTCCTTCTTTGACGCTGGTGACTTCGTCGCCGAATGCGGCTACCTCGCCGCAGAATTCGTGGCCGGGAATCAGCGGCGGATGAATTCGATTCTGCGCCCAGCGGTCCCAGTTGTAGATGTGAAGATCGGTGCCGCAGATGGAAGCGACTTTGACTTTGACCAGAACATCATTGCGTCCGAAGGCAGGGATTTTGACGTCGCGCACTTCAGCGCCGGGCGCGGCTTCCGGCTTTACCACCGCTAACATTGTTCCAGCCATGATTGCCCACTCTCCGGCGAAAATCAGCCGTGACACAAAACGTATGATTCTAGCACTGGGCGGTAGTTTGCCTGGGTCTATTCTCCTCTTGTGCGCGTATGGTTACAATCGCGGGGAATGCGGAGAAGGCCCTCAGGGGCTGAAGCCCCGAATATTTTGAGAGCCTGTACGGCACGGCTGAAGCCGTGCCCTTCCCGTCCTCACTTCGCTCCGGAATTATCCGCGCGGCAGGCCCTTATTCGATTGCGGAGGTGCGCCCTTGTAGTCTTCGGACTTGCCGCGGGGGACACTCAGCGTCTTCCATTCGCTCGACCGCAGATGCTTCGCCAGGAAAACAATCTGCCCGACATGCTGCGCGTAGTGCGCGATCTGGCGGTTGATGGCTTGCAAGACGGTGTGCGGTTCGTTCCGGATCGTGACCGTATGCAGCACGTCTTCGGGTTTCAGCGCATCGATGGCGCCGAACACGATGGACCAACCTTCTTCCCACCACTTCATCACATCTGCGCGAGTCGTCGCCGGAGTGATTTCGAATTCGCGGTCGCGAAAGCGGCCCGGCTTTTCGCCGTCGGTGGTCAGAAAGTCGGTGAAGCGCGAGCGCATGTTGCCGGCCAGATGCTTTACCAGGATCGCGACGGAATTTGATTCGGGATCGAGGGTCAAGAAAAAGTCTTCGTCCTTGAGTTGCGCCAGCGCGGCCTCGCCCATGCGTTTGTGGCCGCGGAACTGGCGGCCGGCTTCTTCGAGATAGTGGGTTGCGAGATCGGTCATAAAGTGCATTCGCTCCGCTCAGGGTTTCGGCGCGCGGATCGGACGCCCCGTAATCGCCTCAGCATGAGTGGTCCAGGTGTTTACGGATTAGATGCAGCCGCGGGCGGCGGCATGATGGGATACGGAGCCGTGTACGCCGGCTTGATTTCAAGTTCGAGTTCGAATCCTCCCACCAGCTTGGCGAACAGGTTATACAGCAGCGCGCCGATCGCGCCCATGATGAATCCCATCAATCCGTAGAGGAAGGGCATGAAAATCGCGAAGCCAACGCTGAAAATTCCCGCGAGCGGATTTTTCTGTTGGCCCGCAAATGTGCCTAGAAGGCCGATGAGCAGGAAAAATGGGACGAAGATCAATCCCATGCAACCGTAGATCAGGCCCATGATCTTGGCCACGGAAAGAACTCCGACCGACTTCACCATGTGCATAGTGCCGATCTCCTGTGACGCGAAAATTCCTTAAAGCGAATGCGGAGCAGGCCATCTTACTCTCATCCTCAGTTCGGACCCACCCTAAACGGCAGGCGGGCGACGAGGACGCCGACGGAAAATCCGCGGTTGGATTGCAAAATTATGTTGACACTTTGTTCATACTGCCGCAATATCTTGGGTTATAGGACTAACCTCTACTATGAGTAGGGTTGGTCCTGCAGATTCAAGGGCCCAAGTCGCAACAGACTTTGCAAGGGAAAATCGCTCAACGGAGGAACTTCCAACATGGCAACGAAGAAAAAAGCAAAAAAGAAGAAACACTAACCGCCTGCGAGACGAGATCTCGCGATCCACGAGTTTCCTGGCCTCTTAAGAGAAACACCTCTTGAGGGGCTTTTCCTTTTTCTCCATACGGAGTGCGAGCTGTGTCAGAATAAGCAGACTGCAGGCTTGGTTGGAGTCCCGAGGAAGATGGCTAGCCGGAAAAAAAGTGCAGCGAAGCAGAAGAGCGAAGAAGTCCTGATCCCGGACAAGCTCTACTTCCGCATCGGGGAAGTCGCAACGCTGTGCCGGCTGCCCGCGTACGTGCTGCGCTTCTGGGAGTCGGAGTTTCCGCAGCTGAAGCCGGTGAAGAGCGGCACGGGGCAGCGCATGTACCGGCGGCGCGACGTGGAGAACGTGTTGCGGATCAAGCAACTGCTCTACGAGCAGGGATTCACGATCTCCGGGGCACGCCAGCAACTGCGAGCGGATGCAAAGCCGGACAAGACGCAGAGCACCATTCCCTTTCCAGCGCAGGCGTCGTCAGAGATTCAGCACATCCGGCAGGGACTGCGCGAGATTCTGAATATGCTGTCGAGCCGCCGAACAGGGTAACTTCTACGCTTCCACCCAATTCCTCCGTTCCAGAATCGTCGGTGGTTCGTACGTTTTCCCGCTAGCCAGGCGTTTTTCTTCGCGGCGGGTCGTCCACAAAAATACGGGACCAAGCACCGATGGAATCATGCGCGAGATCGGGCCTGATTCACGGCCGAACTCCTTGCGCAGCTGGCGAATCTGTTCGCTCACAGTGTGATCGACCTTCCGGAACTCGCGTTCCATCGCCCACAACGCCGAGCTGTAGACGCCGCTGAGACGGCCCATCTCGCGGGTGAAGCGTTCGCGCACGCGAGGGTCGGGGAAGTCTTTGTAGCGTTTCCACCCTACGAGTAAAGTCCGCGCGATGCGGTAAAGGCTCGGGCCGTTGAGTTCGAAGTCGCGCCAGAAGGCCCAGTCGAGAAACCGTTTGGAGTCGTCGCGCGAGATCGCCGCATGCTTGAAATTAAATTTGAACTGGCCGTGAACGTCGGCGAAGTCAACGTTGCCAAGCATGCGCCCCTCGTCTGACATTTGCTGGTAGAGCGGCGTTCCGGGCACGGGCGTGTACAGCATGAACTGGTGGAAGTCGGTGTTATGCGAGACGGCGTGCTCGATTTCAGCGAGGATGTTCTCGGGTGTGTGATGCTCCAGCCCGATAATGGTCGAGCCCTGTACGCGAATTCCGTGCTCACGCAGTTCACGGGTGAGTTCCCGTGTGTCCGATCCCTGCAGCTTGCTATATCCGGCTTGCGGAGATTCGAGGCCCATCCACAGCCAGGAGACGCCGAGTTCGACCAGTTCCTGCATGGTGTACTTGCGAATCGCATTGGCGGAAGCGAAGACGGACATCGTCCAACTCTTGCCGGCTTGCTTCATGCGGGCGAGCAATTGCATGGCGCGGTCGCGATGCAGCAGGAAATTTTCGTCCATGATGAAGAACGAGCGCACCTTCAGCTCGTCTTCCATGCGGCTCATCACGTCGAACAGCTCGTCTCCAGTTTCGAAGAAGTTGACGAACTTGCCTTTGCCGCCGAAGAAAGCGGAGGTGGTGCAGAAGTTGCATCCCATAGGGCAGCCGACGGAAGGGATAATCGTGGCCGCGGTGCCGCCTTTGCGCTCGGGCACTCGAATGCCCATGATGCGCGTCTGCATGCCCGAAACGATGGCGGGATGCCGGACGGGCGCGTGGTCATCCTCGCCCAGATAGCGGCGCATCCAGGAGACGCCTTCGCCGCGGACGATGTGGTCGGCGTCAATCATCTCTTCAACGCCCGGAATGGCCGCGACATGGCCGCCGACTATGATGACGGAGTGCGGTGACAGCTCCCGCGTCATGCGGCACATCTCGCGCACTTTGGCGAGATTCACGATGATCGAAGAGATGCCGACGATGTCGTATTGATGGTGAGAGAGTTCCTCGGCAAAGCGTTCGCGCGTCGGGAAGTCGAGCACAGTGCACGGCGCGGAAATGTTCTCCTGGATCATCATGATGCCCCAGGAACGATGAAACATGCGCAGCGAAAAGCTGCC
>Ga0075019_10000898_pt1 | contig 17032 bp, 18 predicted proteins | sample ColStrG_CSR_2013_FD_71473 | JGI IMG/M metagenome (GOLD analysis project Ga0075019, IMG submission 71473) | Freshwater sediment microbial communities in response to fracking from Pennsylvania, USA - Cold Stream Run_MetaG_CSR_2013 | ecosystem: Environmental > Aquatic > Freshwater > Creek >...
CCCTGCCCAAAAATGACCTGAAACTGCACGCCTGCGCCTTTGCCGCCGAGCAACGGTCTGTGATTCTGCCCAAGAAAATCCTGCCCGCCGGTTTGGGCACCCTCGCCCAAATGCTGCAATTCACCGGCGAATTCCGGCTCTACTCCCAAAAATCCGAATCCGTGTTTCTGGCTTTGGAAAAACATACCCCTGCCATTTGGGTGCATCTGGCCGCCGATCCCCAGGTCAATCCCGATGCCCTCGAATCCCTCCGCATGGCCGCCGGACTGGCCCAGCTCTCCGATCTCCCCATCACTCTGGTCGCGACTGCAAGCCGCCTTCCCCACGCCGGCAAGGCAGCCACCTACCTGAAACTCTTCCGCGATGCCGGGGGCAGAATCCGCCAGCGCGCTAATCCCCGGAGCAACCCCGGCATTCATCTCAAAATCTAACGCCGCACTTGAAATGGTCCGCCAAACACTGGAGACTTTCAACGCATGCAATCCGCCAACCGTCCCATCAAAAAAATCCATTTCATCGGCATTTGCGGCACGGCCATGGGCTCCGTTGCGGCCATGCTGCAGGATCAGGGCTATGAGGTCACCGGCTCAGACGAAAAAGTCTATCCGCCCATGTCCACCTTTCTCGAACAAAAGGGCATACGCCTCCTGGAAGGCTTCAAACCGGAAAACCTCGACAGCCATCCCGATCTGATCGTGGTGGGCAACGCCATTTCCCGCGGCAACGCCGAACTGGAGCAGGCCCTCGACCAGCGCTTCTACTACCTCTCCCTCCCCGAAACACTGAAACAGTTCTTCCTGCGCTTTTCCCACAATCTGGTCGTGTCCGGCACCCACGGCAAAACCACCACCACTTCCCTGCTAGCCTGGCTGTTCCAGGATGCCGGTCTCCAGCCCAGCTACATGATCGGAGGCGTACCCCTCAATCTCGGTCAGGGCTGCGCCCGCCAGTCCGGCCCTCACTGGATTCTGGAAGGTGACGAATATGACACCTCCTTTTTCGACAAGCGCAGCAAGTTCCTGCACTATCTCCCCGAGCTGGTCATCATCAACAACATCGAGTTCGATCACGCCGACATCTACAAGAACCTCGATGAAATCAAGCTGAGCTTCAAACGTCTCGTGGACATCGTACCCCGCAACGGCATGGTGCTGCTCAATGCCGACAACCCCCACGCCGTGGCCGTCACCCGCCAGACCCGGGCACAATTACTGGAAATAGGATTTTCTGAAAACGCCGCCCTGCGCATCACCGGCTTGCGCACCGACGAAAAAGGCTCCCACTTCAGCCTGCTCGGTCACAGCTTCACCCTCCCGCTGTACGGACGTCACAATGTCCACAACGCCGCCATGGCCGCCGTGGCCGCCCACAATTACGGCATCAGTCTCGACCAGATCGCCCGCTCCTTCCTCAGCTTCCAAGGAGTCAAACGCCGCCTGGAAGTGCGCGCGGAGATCCGGGGTATTACTATTGTGGACGATTTCGGCCACCACCCGACCGCGCTCACCGAAACCATCGGAGCCCTGCGTCAGCGCTATCCGGGCCGGCGGCTCTGGGCCCTCTTTGAGCCCCGCTCCAACACCACCCGCCGCGCCATTTTCCAAAAGGAACTGCCGGAAGCCCTCGCGCTGGCAGACGCCGTGATGATGACCCAGATCGCCCGCGCCGATCAATTGGCCGAAGATGATCGGCTCGACCCCGCCAGGGTGATTGCAGACATCACCAGGACTGGCCGTGAGGCCTATTATGTGGAAAACGCCGATGAAATTGCCGCCAAACTCCCGGGACTGCTCAGGACGGGCGATGTGGTGGGCGTGTTCAGCAATGGCAGCTTCGGCGGCCTGATCGACAAACTCGTGGCCAGATTGAATGCTTGAAGCTCAGGCTTTGGAACCGAAGGCGCTGATCAGCGCGGCGTACAAATCCTCCGGGGGCAGCAGCTTGCTGACAAAGCCCCGCGCACCCATCTTGAGGGCGCGCTGCATTTCCTCCTCCTTGTAGCCCAGGGCGGTAAAAACCACCACCGGCGCACCGGTCGGCATCAGATTGCGGATCTTGGGAATGTATTGCAGCCCGTCATCCCCCTTCAGGCGTATGTCCACCACCGCAGCATCGCATTTATATTCCGTCACTGCTGATTCAATCTTGTCGGGCGTCAGTATGCCCGCCACCACATGGCCTTTGCGCTTGAGGAACTCCGTCAAAAAATCCAATACCAGGGGGTCATCATCCAAAATCAGGATGCGATGCTCATGATGCCTGCCGCTCATTGAAGGTAGTTAATAGGCAAGCCGTGATTCCGTCAAACTTCAATTGGAGCCAATGCAACCGGAATCACCGATAACGAGGATGTACACGGCAGTCAGTCACCTGCCTCGGCCTCGTACAGCTCCAAGGGCAATCCGTCCGGATCGGCCAGAAACACAAAACGACGCCCGGTGTTTTCATCCACGCGGATCGGCTCGACCGCAATCCCCCTCGACTCAAGTGCCAATTTGCATTCTTTGACATTCCCGACCCCGAAGGCGAGGTGCCGCAGGCCGCACGCCTCCGGGTAACTGGGCCGCGGCGGCGGATTGGGAAAGGAAAAAAGTTCGATTTGCGATCCATCCGGCAGGAGCAAATCCAGTTTGTACGAGTCCCGCTCCTCTCGATACTGCTCCGCCAGCACCTTGAGCCCCAGCACTTCGACGTAGAAGTGTTTCGACTTCGCATAGTCCGAACAAATGATGGCGACGTGATGGATGCGGCGGAGCATGGATGATGAGATGATCCTGAGTGATCCCTGCCATTCTGCGCTGGGTTAATTCTCTTTAAAAGACCAAATAACCCGGCATCACCGTTCGTGTCGCTTTGTCATTGTTATCCGTCCGCGGCCTGTCATTTTCCCTTCATGAAACGGCTGGTTCTGCTCCTGCTGCTTTTGTCCGGACCCTGGGCCAAGGCGCAGGATCTGGCACCCTGGAACAATAACACGGTCAAAGCCTGGTGGGACAAGCATCCCGCCGTGGCGGACTGGAGTCAGGGGGCCTCCGATCTCGACGGCCAATTGCTCAGCTATTACCAGAAACAGGGGGCGTCCGCCCATACCGACGAATCCTTCCAAAACTGGCTTGAATTTTACAACTGGCTGCAACTGGGCGTCCGCCTGCAGGATCAACTGCAGAACGAAGCCAATCATAACGCCTTCGTCACGTTGGGTCAGCCCGGCAGCGCCGGACTTCTCCTGGCCCGCCACCTCAACAGCCGGGATAACGCGGCTGAAGCGCTGAAAATCCTGCTCAACCTGTACCAAAACGCCCCCGCTGATGTGGCGGAATTCCCCGCCCTGGCCGTGGCTTATGCCGTGGTGTTCGACCAACCCTTCCCCAAAAACTGGCCGCACAACCAGGTGGAACATTCAGCCGTGCCGCTGGGCGACCCGGATCCCCTGCAGCGTTTTGCCTTTTATGTGCAATCGTGCCGCAACAAAAAAACTGAATTCGACCTGCGCGAACTGGAAGTGCCGGAGTTGATTCATCTGGTGGACTGCCCCCTGCGTCTCGAGGAGCTGGCCTTTGCCCAAAAAAACCGCCTGCCTCTCTCCCAGTTCGAACACGCCTTTCTGGACATTCAATACGACACCCCGCGTCTGACGCAAAGACTTCTGAGATGGACCGGCGACAGTTATCTGCTGGCCGATATCGAAAAGAAAGGCGGTATCTGTGTGGATCAGGCCTATCATGCCACAATCACCGGCAAAGGACGGGGCATTCCCACCCTGTACTTTTCCGGTGAAGGCAGTGACGGAGGTCATGCCTGGTTCGGATATCTGACCCATTCCGGACGCTGGGAAACCGATGCCGGACGCTACGCCAACCAGAATTTTGTGGTGGGCTACACCTGCGATCCCCAAAGCTGGCAGATCATCAACGATGCGGAGCTGACCGTCCTGGCCCGTTGCAACAACAAAAATCCGAACTATCGCCCCGCCATGACCGCTCTGACCTGGGCTCTCACGCATCCCGGCGCCGCCTGGCAACGGCAATCCCTCGACGAAGCCCGCACTCTCATGCCCGATCTGCCCGCGCCCTGGCTGGCCGAGGCCGCCTGGCTGAAACAAAACAACACCGACGATTCCGTGGCGCGCGAGTTTTATGAGGCGTGGATCAAACAATTCAGCAACCAGCGGGACATGAAGTTAGAGGGACAGGAATTGCTGCTGGCCCTGCTCAAGCGGAGCAACGACCCCGCTGCGGCGGATTTGCAAAGCCGCATGATCAGTGAAAACCGCCTCAAACGCGCCGACCTCGGCATCGGTGCCGGCTTTGAAGGCGTCACGGAAAAGGTGGAGGCAAAAGATTGGGACGGTGCGGATCAGGAATACCAGAAACTGGTACGCCGCTTCGCGGAAAAGAACGGTGGCAACCTGCTGCAGAATCTGGTTTTTCCCTATGTGCTGGCCTGTAGCAAGGCGGGCGAACTGCCCCGGGCCAAAAAAGCGGTCGAATACGCGGAAAAACGCATCCCCATGGGCAGCGAAAGCCTGCTACGCGATGATTTCAAAAAGCTGCATGAAGGCCTTGAAAAAGCTGCGGCCGCAACCCAGGGAAACTGAGCCGGAGCGTGCAGGCTCCTCTGCCATCCGCGGACAGCTTGCTGTGTCCGGAAAAAAAACGCCGCCCGGCGCAAACCGGACGGCGTTTTACATTTTTACTGTCGGATCAGATCAATAGGAAGCCTGGCTGCCCTTGATGTTCTTCTTGCCGATCCACGGCATGAGCGACCGCAAACGGGCACCGGTCTTTTCAATCGGATGTGCGGCACCCTTCTTGAGCAGGGCATTGTACTTTTTGTAGCCCCCCTGGTATTCCTTGACCCAGGCCTTGGCAAATTTGCCTGTCTGAATGTCCTTCAACGCCGCCTTCATGCGCTTTTTCACCCCGGCATCGATGATCTTCGGACCCACCGAAACATCGCCCCACTTGGCGGTTTCGGAAATGGAGAATCGCATGCCGCTGATGCCCGCCTCGTTGATCAGATCGACGATCAGCTTGAGTTCGTGCAGACATTCAAAATAAGCCATCTCCGGAGAGTAACCCGCTTCGACAAGGGTCTCGAATCCCGCCTGGATCAGGGCGCTGCAACCGCCGCACAGGACGGTTTGTTCGCCGAACAGGTCGGTTTCGGTTTCTTCCTTGAAGCTGGTTTCAATGACACCGGCGCGCGTGCCACCGATGCCCTTGGCCCAGGCCAGGGCGATCTTCTTGGCGTCCTTGCCCGGGTTTTGATAAACCGCGATCAGGGACGGCACCCCCTTGCCCTCGGTGTATTGGCGGCGGACGATATGTCCGGGGCCTTTCGGAGCCACCATGATGACGTTGACATTCTTGGGCGGAATGATGGTTTTGAAATGAATGGAAAAACCGTGCGAGAACAGCAGGGTCTTGCCGGGCTTCAGGTTCGGGGCGATGTCCTTTTGATAGGCCAGCGGCTGCTTGGTGTCAGGCACGGCGATCATGATGACATCGGCACGTTGCACGGCCTCGGCGGTGTTGTACACCTCAAAACCCTTGGACTGGGCCACGGGAATGGACTTGCTGCCGGGGTAAAGGCCGATGATGACCTTGATGCCGCTGTCCTTGAGGTTGAGGGCGTGGGCATGGCCCTGGGAACCGAAACCGATGACGGCAACAGTCTTGCCCATGAGGGGTTTCAGGTCGGCATCTTTGTCTGTATATACTTTGGCTGGCATGGTTTGATTTCTCCTACGTTTTGAAATTCAATTGCGCGGCAAAATGACTTTGCCGGTACGGGTCAATTCCTGCACCCCGAAGTTGTCCATCAGGGCAATGAACTTGTTGATCTTGGTTTCGTCACCCGTCACCTCTATGGACACGCCTTTCGGCTGAACATCGACGATCTTGGCACGGAAAATATCGCAAATCTGCATGACCTCGGAGCGGGTCTTGGCATCGGCCTTGACCTTGATCAGGACCAGTTCCCGGTCCACACACTCGCCATCCTTGTAGTCGCGCACTTCAATCACATCCACCAGGCGGTTGAGCTGCTTGAGCACCTGGTCGAGAACCTTGTCATCCCCCACCACCACCAGGGTCATGCGCGAGGTTTTGGGGTCCTGGGTGGGCCCGACATTGAGGGTGTCAATGTTGTAGCCGCGGCCGCTGAAGAGGCTGGTGATCCTCGTCAGTACGCCAAACTTGTTTTCTACCAATACCGATATGGTGTGTCTCATATTTGCCAAAAAAACAAAAACCCATCCGTCCCTGGGGTTAGGATGGGTGACTTCTTTTCCTCCGCCTCAGTGCCGGAAGATTATCGTGAAAAAAATAGGCAGCACCGGAAGGCCGGTCAATGTCAAAAAATGGCACGGCCTCAGGCTTTCCGGCTCTTGATCAGTTCCCCCGCCACCTGCAGATATTTCTGTTTCAGGTCGTCGTGCTCTTTTTGCAGCAGCTCGAGTTCCGCCTCCAGATTGCGGATGCGGATGTCACGGGCGATTTCCATCCCCTCCACCAGGCCCACATGGCTGCTGGACTCCTCCTGCTCCTTGATTTCCTCCTCCACCAGGGCCATCACCTCCGCTCCCAGCACCTTCTCCACACTCTGCACTTCACCGGTTTTAATCTGCTTCAGCCGGTCGGTTTTCTTGACTTCTCCACCCACCAGGAATTCCCGCACCGTGCCCAGCGAGGTCGGTCCGTAACCGGAACCGTTTTCCCCCTCAATGATCCAGAACATCCCGAGATCCTCACATTCGTGGGCGAATTTCCAGTCCTCACTGTCACCAAAAGCGATCTTGTCCTCGGGTGCGAGATAGGCGGTGTTGGCCAGATGTTTGAGTTCCTCCAGATCCATCGGCCCGTAAATCTCATCATCGCCCGGTTTGCGCAGGCGTACTTTCAGTTTTTCATTCATAAATCAGAGTTTGGGAATAAAAAGTTTCTGCCCCACTTTGAGGCTGTCATTCTTGGTCAGGTTATTTGCTTTCAAAATATCCTCGGACGTGACCTTGAGCCCGCTGTCCCGGCAGGCCTTGGCAATGGCCCAGACCGTCTCCCCCGGTTCCACCACATGCTCGATGCCTTCCTGCCTGCCTGTGGTCGTGCCCGTTGCCTCCTTTTCCGGTGCCGGACGCGGCTTTTCCCCCTTGGAACTGGTGGCTACAATCCGGGAGACATCCTTGAGCAACACTTCCCGGTCGTGCAACCGCGCCTGTTCGTTGTCGGCCACAGCCTTTTTCAAGGCAACATTCTCATCCTCCAGCTTGCGGAGGCGCTCCTTCATCTGGGCCACATCCTGTTGCAGGCTGCCGTTTTGCTGTTCCAGCAGATCAATCTGGTCCGCCGCCTTGAGAATTTTCTGCCGCTCAATCAGCGCATCCTGCGCCGCACCTGGATCCTGGGCACAAAGCCATCCGGGAGCGACCCAGATCACCGCACAGGCCGGTAGAAGCAACAAATTAAAACGCATGACCCATCCGTTCTAGCCCCCGTCGCCAGCCTGCGCAAGTTTTTCAAAGTCCTCCTCGGTCAACACTGCCACTCCCAGACTGCGGGCCTTATCCAGCTTGGAACCGGCTTCCTCGCCCGCCAATACATAGGAGGTCTTTTTTCCCACACTGCTTGAAATCTCGCCGCCCAGTCCGCGGATGCGGTTTTCAAATTCGGCCCGCGACTTGGAAAGTCTGCCGGTGATGACAAAGCTTTTGCCCTGCAGAGTCGTACCGACCGGCGCCAATTTTTCCGCCGTGAAATTCAATCCCTGGGCCCGCAGGGCCTTGAGCAGACGATCTGTCTCGGGCAGGGCAAAATAAGCCACGATGCTGCGGGCCACCACCTCCCCCACCTCCGGCACATGTTGCAGCCGCTCCAGATCGGCCTGCGCCAGAGCCTCCAGGGAGGGAAAGGATTTTTCCAACTGCCGCGCCAATCCGGTGCCGACATGGGTGATGCCCAACCCGAAAATCAAGCGCCAGAGCGGTCTGTTTTTGCTGGCGGCAATGCCTTCCAACAGGTTGCGGGCCGATTTTTCGCCCAGACGCTCCAATCCGGCCAATGTGGTCTCGTCCAAACGATAAATGCCGTCAATCTCCTGCACCAGTCCGCGCACCACCAACTGCTCCACCACCGCGTCCCCCAAGCCATCAATGTCCATGGCGCCGCGATGGGCAAAGTGCAGCAGGCGCCGCTGAATCTGTTCCGGACAGGAGGGATTGCTGCATTTGTAGAAAACGCCCTCCCAGCCCAAATCCCGGCTTTGCAGCGGACAGGGACAGACTTCCGGAGCCTCAATCTCCACCGCCTGGGCGGGTCTTTTCCTGAGGTTGACCCCGACCACCGCGGGAATGATTTCCCCCGCCTTCTCCACCCGCACCCAGTCACCCAGACGGATGTCCTTGCGTTTGATTTCCTGAAAATTATGCAGGGTGGCCCGGCTCACTTTGGTGCCGCTCAACTGCACCGGCTCCAATTCCGCCACCGGCGTGATCACCCCCGTGCGGCCCACCTGAAAGGTCACGGCCTGGAGCACGGTCTCCGCCTGCTCCGGCGCATATTTGTAGGCAATGGCCCAACGCGGGGCCTTGGCCGTCGAACCCAGTTCCTCGCGCCACGAAAACCGGTCCAGCTTCACCACCGCGCCATCGGTGGGATAGGAAAATCCAACCCGCAGCCGGTCCAACTCATCCACCGCTCCCTGAATCTCCTCCGCGCTGCGGCAGCAGGCGTGCCACTCCGGACCGGGAAATTCTTTCGCCTTCAAATAGGCCAGCACATCCTGCTGGCTTTTCAGCGGCAGCCCAACCACTTCACCGGCTCCGTACAACACAATCGAGAGCGGACGCCGGGCCACTTCGCGCGAGTCCAGAAGTTTCAGCGTTCCAGCCGTGGCGTTGCGGGCGTTGGCGAAGAGCATCTGCCCGGTTTTTTCACGCTCGCTGTTCAGACGCGCGAACCCGGCATGTGTCATGTACACCTCGCCACGCAGTTCCAAAACCTCCGGTGCGTCGGCCAGTTGCAGGGGCAGTTGCCGCAATGTTTTCAAATTCACCGTGATGTCGTCACCCGTCGTACCATCTCCGCGTGTCGCCCCATGCACCAACACCCCCTTTTCGTAGCGCAGGCTGACCGCCACACCATCCACTTTCGGTTCCACCACAAAATCCAGATCCACCCGTCCCAACTGACGGTGGATGCGATCCAGAAATTCGGCCAATTCCCCGCGTGAATAGGTGTTGTCCAGGCTCTGCATGGGCACGCGGTGACGGATCTGACTGAATTCCAAGAGCGGGGCTCCGCCCACTTTGCGGGTGGGGGAATCCGGCACTATCCAGTCGGGATGCTTTTCCTCCAGATCCCTCAGCTCGCGATAGAGCCGGTCGTAGGCGGCATCCGAAATGGATGGCATCGCCCGCACGTAATAAGCAACATCATGATTGCGGATTTCCTCAACCAGCCGGAGGTAGCGGGGGTGTTCCTGGGCGGAGGTGGCCATGAACCCTTATAACGAGCCCCGGGCCAGCACCGGTCCGTCCTGCCCGCCCTGCGTCAGTACAAAAACATGGGGATGAAACACGGGCCGGGCCGCGCGGTAGGCCGATTGTATCCTGCCGTCTTCAATGGCAAATTCACCGCAGGAAACCAGTTGCTTTGCATCTTCGCCCACCCAGAGCGTGATATTCCCGGGAACGGCCTCCGGCAGTCCGGACAAATACAAAAAACCGCCCTGCAGGATTTTATCCCAGACCAGCCGGCCGGAAGTCTTCGATTCCCCGGCCGGACCCAGCACCACCACATCGCCCTCCACCTGACCGAGCATTTTTTTCAACAATACATTCTCGGATTTCAACGAGAGATACTCGGACTGAACGGGCCCTTCCACCACCACCGGCAGATAATGACGCCCGAAAAGGGCTCCCGCCACCGCGGCCAGCAGCAGCATCCAAAGGATTCGAACAATACGTTTCATGATTACTTATACTCCGTAAACCCGGCCCCAGTGCACATCCAATCTCTTTTCCAAAAAGATACGGATGGCCTTGACCAGGCATTTGCTTTCCCCGGCCTGACCGCGCCGCACAATGGATTCCAGTGATTCCTCCGGTTTGGTCTGGAAAGCCTCCTGCCAGATGATGGGCCCCTGATCAAGGTCGGGCGTCACAAAATGGGCGGTCACCCCCACAATCTTCACACCCTTTTCATAAGCCTGGCGGTAGGCCGAGGCCCCGGGAAAGGCGGGCAGGAGGGAGGGATGAATGTTGATGATCTTGTTTTTCCAGCGCCAGACAAAATTGGGCGACAGAATTTTCATGAAGCGGGCCAGGACAATGAAATCAATCTGCTGTTCCTCCAGGATTTGCAGCGTCTTGCGTTCCGCGGCAGCCCGTTCATTGAAATCCACATGACGGAAGGGAATCCCATGCTCGGCGGCCACCGGTTTCAAATCATGGCGGTTGCCCAGTATCAACGCCGGCTGGGCTTTGATCTTCCCGGCTTGGGCCGCCTGCAAAACTGAGCGCAGCACATGGGGTTCACGGGTGACAAAAAGCGCCATGCGCTGAAGGGTGCGCTGGGGCGCGAAATGCACCTTCAATTCCATGCTCAACCGGGCCGCCAGCCGGGCCAGACCCTCGCGGACCGGTTTTTCCTGAAAACCCTTGCTCGGCCAGGAGGCCTGCAGGGTCATGCTGAACTGGCCCCGTGACACCTGTTCCTCCAACGCTTCAATGTTGGCTTGGCAGTCGAATAGAAACTGGGTCACGGCGGCGATCACCCCTGATTTGTCGCGGCCAATCAGGGTGAGTGTGGCGAATGTTTTCATGGCAAAATAAAAAATTACTGACCGGCGTAGCGGCACCAGGCTCCCGGCGTCTCCCACAGGGCCACCTCATGCAAGCCGGGCAATTTTCCCTTCAACCGATCCCAGAGCCAGACACAAAGCAATTCCAGGGTGGGATTTTCCAGTCCGGGAATCTCATTCAGATAACTGTGATCCAACTGTTCCAACAGCGGCTGCATGATTTCCTTGATGATGGCGTGGTCATACAAGAGTCCGGTCTTGGGGTCAATTTCGCCCCGGACCGTGACTTGCAGGCGGAAGGTGTGTCCGTGCAAACGGCGGCACTTGTGGCCTTCCGGGAAAATCTCCAGCGCCTGGGCTGCATCAAAGGTGAATTCACGTGTGAGGGTGACTTGCATCGCGATATTGGAACGCAAAACTGGACGATTGCAAAGCGAATCCTGCGGGATCAGGCCAACGGCGGAGCTTCCAAGGCTGGAATGCAGGCCACCAGGGGCAGAAAATGCTCTTCCATCAGGGCGGGCGTGATGGCGGGATTTTTACAGGCCGACTGCAGTTCCGACCACGCCAGCGTCTTCCACAAATCCCGGGTTGCGATGACCGGATTGCCACTGTAACCGATGCCGTAAATCTTCACCATCTTGTTGGCCAATAAAACCGCCGATACGACCAGGCCGAACTTGCGCGAGGTATTCGAGTGTACCTGCGCCACCTGTCTTACCAAGGGGTCAAATCCGTTTCGCACCATCCAGCGCTCCGCCGCCTCGTGATGGTCCACTCCCATCAAGGCTCTTTCACGCTCATTGAGTGGCACCGCCTGATCGATCGCCGTGCGCAACGCGCAGTAATAAGGATAGGCCGCCACTTCCCCGAGAACGATTTTTCCGACGTCATGCATCACTCCGCAATAAAAAACCTCGGTCCGGGCCTTGTACAAATGGCGCTTCATCAAGCCGGAAAAACCACCCCCGCCCGCATCTTCCGCCCACCCCTTGCCGGGTATATAATCGCCGGAAATCACATCCATCAAATAGCGCGCCGCCACCCCGGTAGCCACACTGTGCTGCCAGAGCTGCTGCCAGTTGAACTCCACATTCAACAGCTCCTGCGCCTGACGCAACATGAGACAGGTCAGCAAAATGCCGGAGGACAATTCCAGGCCGACCGCTCGAATGACTTTGCGCCGGTTGTTGACTTCCTTCTGGGTGATGGAAAATGGACTCTCCGCCAGTTGCTTCAAAAACGACTCCGCTTCCGGCAGCATCGCCATGGCTTCGGCCAGATCCTCAATTTCCGTCATGGCCCCCCGGCCAATATCCTGCATCGGCTTGACCAGACCCGTGACCCGCAACGGGTGGCGGGGCTTTTCAATGGAGTTGATCACGTCCTCCCGGGGTCTTCGCGAATCCTCGTCGAGAGTACTGTTAGCCCACAACGCAAACCGTGATCCCAGCAGACCGTAGGCATGCTCGGCGGGCTGCGGTCCATGCACCGGCGTCAAAAATTTACCGGCGTTCTCTTCATGCGGTTGCGCCTGTCGTTGTGGCACCAGGCGGTTGACATTGTGCAGAGCCTGACTCAATTCATGGTAGTCCTGAAAACGCTGCGCCGGATCTTTCCGGGTCATTTTATCCAGCAGCGCCAGCCAGCCAGGCGTCAATCCCGCCGCCGCACCCGCCTCAAACGGAAACGGTCTTTCCAAATGCGCCCGCACCAGCCCGCTCACCGACTCACTATCATACAAAAATTCGGCCGTCATCAGGTGATACATCGTCGCCCCCAAGGAATAGATGTCACTGCGCTGATCGGTGGGATGCTGCATGATCTGCTCCGGACACATGTAGGCCGGCGTCCCGAAACAATCCCCGCTTTCGTCCAGAGGCCCCGCCCCGCTCAGACTGCGCGCCAATCCGAAATCCGTCAGCAGGATGGCCCCGTTGCCGTCCACGAGAAAGTTTGAAGGCTTGATGTCCAGATGAATGATCTTGTGCTGGTAGGCCCAATCCAGCGCATCAATCGCCTGACTCATCACCCAGATGGCCTGCTCGGTGGTCATCTTGACCGCCCCCTCCACCCAATCGTCCAGCGTCGAACCGCTCACAAAGGGCATGACAAAATAATAAAGTTCGCCCTGATGCCCGACAAAATAGATGGGGACAATATTCGGATGCCGGAGGGCGGCAATGCTCTGCGCCTCCGCATCAAAGGCCTTCAATTTTTCCGGGTCCTCGACAAATTCAAACTTTAAAATCTTGATCGCCACCTCGCGCGACAGGCTGACCTCGAATCCCCGGAACACATGACCCATCCCGCCTTCCGCCACGTGTTCCAAGATGGTGTAATGACCCAACTGGGCGTTGGGCACGAGATCCTGAAGTTTTTGAGCCTGAGCCATGAATACCGGAAAATATCCTCTGGCTTCAAAATATGGAGATTTACTCCATAAGCAAGTCTTCTGCTCGTAATATCAGCGCTTGGCTTTGCCCCGGACCACGCTATTTTCTGAACGCATGAATCTGGAAATTCCCCAAGGCGATTTCGCCGGCTATATTTTCGACTGCGACGGCACGCTGGCCGACACCATGCCGGTGCATTTCAAGGCTTGGAACGAATCCTTGAAATCCCTGCACGCCCCCTTCGAATTTCCCGAGGATCTTTTTTACCAGCTCGGCGGGGTGGCCAGTGAAAAAATCGTCGCCCTGCTCAATGAACGCTACCAGAGCAACCTCGATCCCGAAACCGTCGCCCATCGCAAGGAAGCCCTGTTTCTGGAACTGCTCGACGAGGTCCATCCCATCGGGCCCGTGGTCGCCCTGGCCCGCCGCTTTGCCAGCACCCACCCGGTGGCCGTGGTTTCCGGGGGCTACCGGCGCGTCGTCGTCCGTACTCTGGAATTGATCGGACTGGCCGGACTTTTCCCCACCATCATCACACCGGCCGATGTGTTGCACGGCAAGCCCGCCCCCGACATGTTCCTGCTCGCCGCCCTGAAAATGGGTGTGCCGCCGGAAAAATGCCTTGTGTTCGAGGACGGCCAGGTCGGCATCGACGGGGCCGCCAAAGCCGGCATGGCCACGGTTTTCATCCCTTCCCGCGGGCTTTCCTTCGCCGCGCAGCCTTGAGTGGACCCGGGCCATAGGTTGCCGCCATCTCCGCCACCGCCGCCGCCACACTCTCGCGCAATGCCGCCGGACGCAACACCTGCGCGTGTCGACCCCAGCTCAGCACCCAACGCTCCACTTCCGGCAGGCTGCCCAGGGTCATGCTGAGTTCCAATCCGCCCCCCCGCAGATCCTTCAGCTTCTGCGAGCGGTGCCAGACCCGCTCCCGCACCAGGCGACCGGCAAAGGAATCAAAACGCACGCCAACCTCCTGACGCCCGCGCCCGCTGAAAATGCCAAAGCTGTCCGATAAATAATCAGACGGTGAAAAATCCTTCGGCCGCTCAAACGGCGGTCCGTCCGCACGCAAATTTTTCATGCGCGGCAGGGCAAAAGTCCGCAAGCCGGCCCGCTCCTCGTCAAAGCCGAAGAGATACCACTGATTGTCCACACAGGTCAGATGGTACGGGCGCACCCGCCTTTCCTCAAACGCCTCGCCGCGCAGCTTCCGGTACTCAAACCGCACCCCGCAGCAACGCCGCACCGCACCACTGAGCAGGGAAAACAACTCCAGATCCGCCACCGGCGCCCCGAGCGACTTGAAGGAAAAAAGTCCCTCCCAGCTTCCCGAAGCCAGCGAGACCTCCTCCGGCAAACTGTCTGCCAGCTTGCGGAAGGCCGAGGCCAGCGGCTTCTCAAAGACCGTGCCCCGGTACTGGCCCAGTGCTTTTTGCGCCACCAGCAGGGCCACCAGTTCCCCCTCGGAAACCTGCACACTGGGAAACGCCGAGACGGGCTCCGTATAATAATAGCCGTACCGTTCCGCATCATAGGCCAGCGGCAGACCCAGTTGATCCCGCATGAAATCAATGTCGCGCTGGATGGTTTTGGGTGCCACTTCCAACTCCCTCCCCAGACGGCGGCAGTTGGGAAAACGCCCCTCCCGCAACTCCTCATGCAGACGCATCATCCGGCTCAAGGGCGGGCGGGAAAACTTTTTTGAACTTTTTTCTGCCATAGGACAACAAATGTCCTACCCCGGATGGCAGGATGGGTTCAACAACAAAAGGAGTATCTCATGACTGATCTGATCCATTGCCGCCACTGCCACGAGGACACCAACGGAGCTGACTGGGACGCCAACCAGCAGCGCTGCCTGCACTGCGACCGCCCGCAGGAGCAGGACTGGACCTTCGCCAAGCGCAGGTCCAACCCGCTGCTGGGCCTGAAAACACGACTCGAAATCGCCCGCTTCCTCCGGAGCAAGCCCGTTTATGCATAAGAGTCATCTCCCCTACATCTCCGCCGGACTGGGCCTGTCCTGTCTGCTGGCCGCCGCCGCCCTGCTTGTCTTCATGCCGGCACTATCCGGTTATTTTGTGTTCGTGGCCGGGTGCTGGTCCACCCTGGCCTGGCACTGTCATTCCGGCACTATCGTCACTGATTTTGAAACTGAGGACTGATTCCGAAAAATGATCTTGGACCCGCGCCGCCGAAATTCTACCATACCCCATGCCACTCGCTGTCATCGGGGCCGGAAAAATGGCCCGCGCCATTGTCCAAGGCCTTCTGCAAAACAAGGACTCCACCCCCGGGATCATCACCGGCACTGGACGCAGCCAGGCCACCCGCGAGGCGTTTCTGGCCCTGGATCAGGGCGGGAAATTGCAATGGTCCGACAGCATTCCAGAGGCAGTCGCCCATGCCTCTGTCGTATTGATCGCCGTGAAACCCGCCCAAATCCAAGCCCTGCTTCCAGAGATCGCCCGCGCCCCTCACGAAGCCCTCATTATTTCCGTCGCCGCCGGCATTCCCTTGAAAACGCTTGAAGCCAGACTCGGCCTGGGCCGCCCCATCGTGCGTGCCATGCCGAATACACCCCTCATGGTCGGGGCCGGTGCCACCGCTTATTGTGGCAACAACGCCCTGACGACAGCCCACCGCCGCACCGTCGAATCCCTGTTCGGCTCCAACGGTCTCATCATTCCGGTATCCGAAACACAGCTCGATGCGGTCACGGCCCTGAGCGGATCCGGGCCGGCTTTCCTGGCCTTGATCCTGGATCACCTCATCCAGTCCGCCGTGGCACTCGGTCTCGAACCCGGCGTCGCCGGGCCACTGGCCCTGCAAACCATGCTCGGCACCGCCCGCCTGCTGCAGGAATCCGGCATGACACCGCAACAACTCATCGCACAGGTGCGCAGCAAAGGCGGCACCACCGAAGCGGGCCTGAATATACTGCAATCCGGAAATCTGGAAGCGCTGCTGCACCAGACCCTTGCCGCCGCCGCCCAACGCAGCCGCGAGTTGGCCGACGCCTGAAGGGCTGCCGCGCCCGCCCCTCCCTCCGATAATTCATTGGCACAAACCGCTGAATCTGGCTTGCCAAGGTTCCCGCTTCCTCACATGGTGTTGCGGATGAAACGACTTATCTCCCTTGGTACATGCCTGCTTTTGCTGGCCGCCTGCTCTTCCAAAGATCCCAAAAGCCCGCGTTTTGCCGTGGCCACTTTTGATGGTGGTAAAATCACCCGCGCCGATCTCAATACAGCCTCCAGCAAGGCGGCCGTCCGCTTCGGCGGAAAAATTGAGGATCTGCAGGACGTGCAACGCCAGATGCTCGACTGGCAGGTGCTCAATGAAATGGTGAATGAAAAAATCATTCTGCGCAAAATCGGCTCCTCCGCGGACGGTCAGATCAAAAGCAAAATTGACGATCAGCTCGCCGTCATTAAAAAGCGCTTCCCCAACGATGCGGCCTACAAGGCCAGCCTGACCCAGGCGAGTCTGACGGAAGATGATCTGCGGGGTGAAATCTCCCGCCAGATCACCCTGGAATTGCTCATGCAGCAGGAAAAAGCCATCCCGGCCCCCGCCACTGAACAGGAAGCCCAGGATTTCTATAAAAAGAATGCGCAAATGTGGAACCTCGATACACGTCTGAATCTCCGCCACATTTATCTGGCTCTGCCCGCCACGGCCACCGCTGCTGACAAACAGGCCAAGGCCGCCGCTGCCGAGGCCATCCACAAACGCCTCGCCGCCGGTGAAGACTTCGCCAAAGTCGCCTCTGAAACCAGCGAGGACACCGCCAGCCGCAACCGCGGCGGAGAACTGCCCCCGCTCTCTCC
>Ga0075019_10000899_pt1 | contig 17003 bp, 16 predicted proteins | sample ColStrG_CSR_2013_FD_71473 | JGI IMG/M metagenome (GOLD analysis project Ga0075019, IMG submission 71473) | Freshwater sediment microbial communities in response to fracking from Pennsylvania, USA - Cold Stream Run_MetaG_CSR_2013 | ecosystem: Environmental > Aquatic > Freshwater > Creek >...
CATATAGCATAGGGCGCAGCCCTATGCTATATACAAAAAATTATTTTTTATTTATCGTATAAATCATGTATATTAAAAAATATAATTTGTATTTTCTTTTTTTGCTTCTTTTTTTCTTTAAAAAAAATAAAAATAATAGAGAGGGATTGCCCTCTCTATTATGATTGCTTATTTATTAATACGGTAAAGCTCTATGAATATCGGTAAAGAAGTCAGCATCTTTTATATACGCTTTAACAAAATTAGGACTCACTTCAAAGCAACAGAATTTGATAAAGTAATAAACTTTATCTAAATCGATACGATCACCTTTAGTAGGGTGTGTAACGATCTTTATAAAACTTTCTAATTCAGTACAGCGTTTTTGTTCTTCTGAATCAGTATTATCTTTTATGTGAGGTAATACATCATTCTTTAATACATTTATTTCATGATGAATATCGTTTTGTGCTTCGTTTAATTTCATTATTGCATATTGTGCATTAATCAATGATGAGTTATCTATCTTACTAGAGAAGATAGAGTTTATTAAATCATCAAGTGAATTAATGAGTTTACTTTGAGCGTATGCGTATTGTGCAATTAAGTCAGTACTGGAATCGAAATTCTTCGTATCAAAGTTTATTACTGAAAAGTTTTCAATGGCACTGTGGTCGTTAACTCTGTTGAATTGAACGTGTGGGAATACAAAAGCTTTCATGATAAGTTACCTTATAATTAGTTATTAAAAATCAGATACCTGAGTTAGGTATCTGATGTGTTTGTGTTTATTCTTCCTGATTACTAATATTTTTTATGTGATCTTTAAAATCTGATACTGCACTTAAGTATGATTTTAATGTACCTTTGATAAGGTAGAGGTTAACAATATAGTCACATACTTTTTCATGATCAAAATAATCACCATTGTTAGTATCCATAATAATTTTACGGAAACTTTCTAATTCTAAAAGTTCTTCTTTTTTGCTTTTATCACCTGGACTATTTTGTAGATTGATAAATCTAGCATTTAGTTTATTATAATTATTTCTTAATTCAATTGAGTAGTATTCAATTAAAGCAATGGCAATATTATTAATTTTACCATCGAATATACTATTGATTAAAATATCGAGAGTTCTGATAAGATCATCTTTTGAATCTTGATAATCACGAATAAATGAATTTTTAGTATTTTCAAAAAGTGGTGCTGTGATTAGGGACGAATATTGTGAATTATTCACCTGTGTGTTACTACTTGGAACTGTTTGATGTGGGTAAATGAATGTAGCCATTTTAATTCTCCTTTAAGATTAGTGATTATGTTTCTACTACACTATAGTAATATGGCACTATAAAAAAATAAAATCAAGTTAATTAAATAACATAATTTTTATTTTAAGCCATTAGAGGCATTTAAATTAATAAGACTAAGAAAGTATCATCTTATTAAAATAAACGTCTCTAATGCACCTTAAATTAGATTTAAACTACATCTGAGGCTTTGTTTCTAATGAACCATATGAGAATAAAATAATCATAGGTACAATAACATCACCAAGAGATTTTTTAAGTAAAGTAAGATATGGGTTTTTAAATACTTTTGCACTTAAATCTACATCTTTACAACATGTTAGTAATACGGCTTTATTAGTAGTATCATTTCTAATGATACTTTGCATATCCTCTTCCAGTATAGATAGATTAAACTTATCTTCAATTACTTCAATTAATTCTATTGCTTCTAAATAATCAATCCCAGTCATAAATAATTCATACCCTGTTTGTTTATTCAGTCCAGCAGTACCAAAGAACCCTACTGTCGATATTGCACAAGTATCACCACCAGTAGTTACTTCAGATGTATAATCATGAATCATTATTACATCTTTTAATTTTGGCTTACAATTAGCTTTCATTTCTTCCCCTTTAAAGAATACAACGGTATTACATTGGAGTAATATATGATTATAGTTATTTAAAACAAAGCAAATACTCCTACCCGTAATGGGTAGGAGTATGTACGTTTAACTAAATAGAGCTTGATTAGTACCCATAACAGAAGATGTAGTAGTACCATCTGTATCGGTATTTACTGGTAACGTTTGAATAAAGATATCTACTACGGTTGTAGTAACATGGTTGACAGTGTTTATATCACTATTTTTAACTGTGATATTTTGGGATTTTAACACTAGACCATATATTTCTTTTGTTATGCCTTCATCAAAATAAGTTATCTTACACTTCATACTTGGTAGCAATAAACTAGGATTACTGTTTTGCCATGTCAATCTAACAGTACCACCAATTCTACTGGTTAATTCACTATTAGCTTTAAATGGATTAGCAGTAACGTTATTAGTTGGTGTGGATACAACATTAATGTTTTTAGGATTATTGTTTACAATATATTCACTGACGTTGTCTTGTCTATTTATTGTAATCTTATTATCCTTAGTTGTTCCATAACCATCAACAACGTTATTAGCATCAACATATCTGACGCCATTACCAGCGTTATACTGTCCAGTACCAGCATCATCTTTGAACTTAGTATCACTAGTAATAAGAATATTGATACTATCCTTATTTACGATATACGTATGTTCAACACCATTATATTTCTTTTTAGGTACAATATGAAAATTTACAGTTCTTAATAACTGATCATAGTCACTATTGTCGTATAAAGGAAATATATACCAAGTTCTATTTTGAATATAGCTACCCATACCTGCATTGTATAAGCCATAAGTATCTTGTAAATAATCAGGCATATCAATTAATCTAAACCCAGTAGGGAATAGTATTGCGTCATAGGTAGTATCGTTATCAATAGGACTTAATTCAAAATCTTGCATAGCTACTGAACTATCTAGTTGTAGCTTCTGCATTTCTGTTGGTAATACAGTTTGCATTAAATCATCTAAAGCTGTATTTCTTACAATTGTGCTAAAAGTAATTGCTTTTAATTTAGTAACTGCTTCACTAACTAATTGAAAGTTAATATCTAATACGCCTTTTAAATCAAGAGTACCCTGATCAATCATCTCTGCACCATTTGCAATAGTAGCAGGATTAGGTGGTTTAATTAAGAAACCGTAAAATTTCTCACTTTCAATATTGTTACCAGTAACTTCTTCACCATTTATATTCTTAATAGTTTTAATTAAAGTAACTTCAAGTTTAGCACGCTTAGGATATAAAAGATAAGTATACTGACCAATGGGTATTTGCATAGTGCAAGTAATAATATCAGAGAAGTTATGAACATAATCTCTCAGTATGTTGATATTATTTATTTGTAATGGATATACCCACTGTGTTGTCTGGTACGTATCATTTTCATCCGGTAGAATAGCAATAATAGCTTTATAAGAAGTAACGCTACTGGTACCTTCTTTAATAATCTTAGCAGCCATTAATGCTAACGGACTATTCTGAATCTCCATTATCTACCTCGTCTAGTCATTGAGGCAGCAAACAATTCAGCAATAGGGTTACGTTCAGTTATCTCTACTTTATTACCACCACCCGATAAGTTATTACGAGAAGCCAAGTTACCATTGCCACCTGTAATCCAACTCTCAACAGTAGTATTACTAGTTTTGACTGTGGTACTAGCATATGGATAAATTTCTTGTGCAAATGCATCCATGGCAATTAAATCATCAGTAGGGGCATTCCCAATATTGATACTATTGGATAGATTGTATTTCCATGCTTCTAAATACCCATTAACAATGTTGTAAATAGTACTAGCATCAGACATGTTACAGATGCTAAATGGAATTCCATTCTTATGCCATTCAATTAACTTATTGATTGTTTGATAAGTAGTCTCTATTTGATTCTGCATTGCATCATCGTAGTCCTTATCACCCGTGGTAGGTACACCAAATATTTCAGCATGATCTAAGTTAATTAGATACTTATGCTGAGTTTTTACTTTCCATATGTCTCTAAATATTTTTAAGGCATAGGCTTTAATATCTTGTTGTACTGATGTGCTCATTGTTTACCTCTATAAATATTCATAAAAGTATCAATAGGGTCTCTGAATATAAATTCAGAGTCGTCTTTAATTACTTTGCCTTCATTAAGCTTAATCATTTCATCTTCTGATTTACCATTATTACTATTGATAAACCTATATGCACTATCATTCGACATAGAGCCGCCAGAGCGCATACACGATCTCATTAGTACTAACAGAATAGGAATCAAATAAAATTGCTCTACGAGGCCATACGACTTAATTAAAGGGCATAGCGTGAGTACAACTGCATTCTCAATTTTAGAATTAGTAATATAGCGCCATACTAATGCTTCAAATGGTGATTGCTTATTTGACTTTGTATAAAAATGTTCACTAAAGATATAGTGATTATTTTCTCTTAATGAGTGTGCACCTCTGATAAGATAATCTGGTTTATCTTTTAATGCATCTGGGTCAATGTATGCACCAGTGTATGTATTTAATACACCTATTTCTAAATCCACATAATCATCGCCAATAAGAGCATATCCATACCTCATCAATTCGTCTATAGTCTGGTTAGCGTCAACAGGAAATACTACTTTTTGAATACCACTATACTTAATAGACATTAATGTAGGGTCAAATGTGAAATAACCAGTTCCAATAGTGCCACATCTTTTAAAACAATGTCCTAACACCCTTGGCTCTCTTTTCATGATAGCTGTTAAAACAGAATCACTTGTTAAACTAGGGCTATCATCAACGTTTGGTTTTTTAATTTTTTGAATATTTGGATGCTCATCAGTACCAAACATTTTTAATACAAAATCAGTTAAGAAACTATCGTAGATGATCTGTCCTTTTCTTGGTACGATCATAGTACTAAATTCTCTACTAAAGAACTTAGTAAAATAGTAACTTAAAAGATCATTGTAATTCTTTTGTAAATCAATATAAGAATTATTTTGACTACTCAGAAGTAATGGATTACTCCCATAAGTAATCATGTCTTGATGATAGAAGAACTCCTCTACTACTTTATTTTCTAAATCTTTAAGTTTAGCAATATAGTCGTTATCAAGTTCATAGGTTACTTCATAAACAGTATTGTTGAAAATACTTTTTTGAATAGTAGCAGTGATAATGAAGCATTTAGGATTACCTTCTCCAAGGTATACAACAAACATATCTCCTTCATTTGGAATAACTCCTGACATAACTAAAGCTGTACCACCTACTTCTAAAGCTTTAGATTTATCTTGTTGACTAGTACTTAAAGCACTAGTTACTTTTAGTTCAAGGTTATTAATCTTTCTATATTGCTGCCATGCAGCAGATACATTAATTTGTTGACCAGATAACTCACTATCTCTATTCAATATCTGGCTATAGTAAGCATCTACAATCCAGCTAGACCCTTCAACATGGGTGATGATGTCATCTGCTGGAGTATATCTCTGATCAACTACAATTGACTTTACAGTGGGTTCACTAACCTGTAACATAGCAATACTCTCAGGTAACTTATCCTGAGGACTACCTTTTACTAAACCACTTGTATTAATTTTATCTAGAGACGTTAAGTTACTATCTCTACTTGATGTGACTAATGGCATTTAATTCTCCTATTGACCACTAAGATTAGATTTACGATTAGAAATGACACTTAAATCTTGCGCAGTATAAACATTATTCCATCTAACTACATAAGGGTCAATCTTACCTATTAGTTGATTAATGTCAGTATCAGTAATTTGATTCTTAGGAATTCCATCTTTACCAGCATTATTTCTAATGGCATAATTAATAGCATTTACTATTAACATAGCTAATGTAATTACACTTGTTGTGTAATCTGGAGCTTCCCATGGTAAGTTATTTACCACTGTTGCTAAAGGCATACTTCCATTATTTACAGGCAATGGATAAGTTGTCACTAAGTCACCAGTATAAGGGTCAATAGACTCATAATTAGCAATTCTTAATATTGCATCTTTTGGTAAGAATGAAATATTAGTATTTAAACTAAACCTAATATGATAAGTCTTAGTAATATCTAAGTCTTTATTAGAAAATACATTTAAACTACTATCTACTGATACTGTACCATCAGGTTGAATTGTACCATTCTCATATAAGTTTAAATTGAATATACTGTTAAAGTTAGTACCTAAATATTGATACTCTACATTCTTAATAAATTCAATTATCTTTGGACGCAACGTATAATCACCCAAGTCACCTAAATTCATTAATAAACGTTTATTAGATTCTTCAATTAAACATAATCCATTAAACATTCTTACTGAACCAGTTATTGTACTATTTGGCAGCCAGTCATCCCACTCTGGAATACTTACACCTTCAAATCCATGTGCTCTTAAACCACCTTGATCACTTTCAAAGTAAGCTAAGTTACCAACAGTTTTACTGTATCTCCTATCCTTACCTTCAATAGTGTAAACTGGTTCTAGTATTAATCTCTTATCTACAATTTGATTACACACCACATAAGGATACTTAGCAACAAAGTTAATTGGTTTATCTAAGTTAAACTTATATCCAAAGCTAATAGTCCAGCTTGCACCGCCATCTTCATTAGTACCTTTCTCTGGCACACCATCAAATTGAAATAAGCCTTGTATTCGCATCTGTCTTTCAGTAACAGAAAAGATTGGTTGCTTACCAGCTTGATTACTGAGTCTACTTACTCTATCACTTAATCTCTTAGTAAACCAGTCACTAGGACTCTCACCTGTCTTTAAAGCTTTCTCTCTTAGCTTATATACTTCTCCAGCAATAACTAAGAATTCCTCAGGCAAGTGATAAGTATAGTTACTCTCATGTAACAACATCTCTCTTTTTTGAGCTACCTTAGTTCGCATCATGTTGCGCCACTTTATAGCCTTCTCTTTATCTACCGCTCTGAATTTAAAATTAATGTTAAAGGTACTAGTGCTATAGACTGGTTTTAAATACAAACCAATCTCCTCATCCCAAAATACAAACTCATGCTCAGGCCCAACTACCTCAGTAGCTAATAATCTACTGGCATCAAAATCTTCTTCTACTTCTATTTCGATTTGTTCATCATGGGGCCATCTATTTTTACCAAGTAACTTTTTATTCTCATGTTCAATAGTACTACCAACTTGTGCAGCCTTACCAATTGAGCCAGGGAATAAGATTCTGGTATCTGAAGATAAATTAGTGATCTCTAATAACTGTCTAACAATTCCCAATACAACTGGTCTATCTAGGGACATGTATAAGTCTCTAGTTTCTAAAATAACATTTGGCATACAAAATCCTTTTTTATATTCTTAAAATACAATCAAAGTATGGTTCGTATGTATTTGTTTAAATTTGCATCAAATAGACAGACCCCGAAGGGTCTGTCTATTCTCATAAGTTTAACTTGTGGTTATACTTAATTAGTCTTCTTTCTTCTCTTCACCAGAGCCACCTACTGCGCTGGAGATCAAGCTTACCATACTTACGGAAGACTGGATGTGTACTTTTTGACCAGTTACAAAGAAGCGCGCTGTGAACTTACGCATTTCAGATGCCATAGAATTCATAGCATTTACGTTTTCACGGATTTGCTTGTTTGCTTCTGTATCTTTTTCATCTTCTTTCAAGTTGTCGATTTCTTTAGAAGCAGATTCAGCTGCTCTTACCAGACTATCGAAAGACTTCATGATTTCATCAGCTGTTTTCTTGTTTTCAGCGCCAGATTTCAAAGAATTCTTAACAGATTGCAATACTGGTTTAAAGGAACTGATTTGAACTTTATCAGCAACGATGTTAGAGCCAGAATCAATCTTAGCTTCTGCCACTACGATAGTAGTACTCATTACACCACTGTCAGTTACTTCAGAGTCAACCGTAAAGAATGTATTGCCAATTTGTACTTGGCCAGCCATACCTTTTTGCATATCTTTGAATTGCTGAACAGCCGCGTTAGATTCTTTCAGTTTTACAGAACCAGCAAGTTTACTCAATTTTTCAAGATCTTTAACTTGATCATTCAGTTCTTTAGAACCTTTTTCTGTGTAGCTTGGGAATTTACTTACGATTTCCGACAACTTGTAATCACGCTTAGCATTTACTGGACTAGTAATGCCTGGCAAAACGTGCAAGAAGCTAGAAGCTGGCCATTCTTTGTCTTTCTTGACATAGTGTTTTGGGTTAGCATCAATTTTCTTAACCAAAGCATCAATGGCTTTTTCCAGACGAGCTTCTGTATTAAACAGTTTAGCCCATGTGTCTTTCAACCATTGTACCAGGCGTTTGAAACCATTAACGATAGCAGCCAGGATCTTTTTAACCCATGCTTTAATTGTATCGATAGCGCCTTCCAAACCAACACGTTTGTTTTTACCAACACCGAAAGATTCAGTGGAGATAGCACGGTCAACTTTTGCACCCATTGAACCGAGAATATGTTTGATGGAAATGTTCAGTGCTTCCATTGCTGCTTCAGATACTTCTTCGCCAGCTTCGTTAGCTTTTTCCAATGGTGCTGCAACATCTTCCAATGTGTCAGCAGCTGCTTCAGCAGTTTCGATTTGCATTTGGATTTCGCCGCCTTCAGCAACAGCTACTTCAATATCCAACATGCCTTCGTTAACTTCACCCAGATCGATTGCTTGTGGGTTAACTTCTTCAGCAACTGGCATTACTACTTCAGATAAAAGACCGATTTTCATTGTTGTTTCCTTACGTAAGTTTACAAAATGTTATCAAGACACCATATCAGGATAACGTGCAGTTCTGCACATGATTGGTAAAAAACTATTTATTAGTGGTTGCCAAATAGTACATTCAAAGAAGATAACATATCATCAATGCCACCATTTCGCGCACACCATTTCCAAATAATGCGTTTTATATCCAATACATGAGCATCTGGATTATTAATACATGAATTTGTAAATTCTAACATCTTCTTATCTTGGCCACTTTCATTACCATTATAAGTAAGTAGAATTCCCCAACTTGCATTGGATACAGTTCTCTTAGTACCATTGAAAATATACAACAGAGTTTCTTCAATGAATAACTTATGATTAAAGGATAAACCAGAATCATAATTTATTTTGATCCACTCAGCTAAGTCAAATGTACCAAATGCCTCTAGTGCACATTCTAGAATTTTTTCATTCAATAAAAAGTCATTCTTAGTATCAGACTGAGATGCATTAACTAAACTAACAACTTCAGCACTACCAGTAATATCTTTTTTATTAAAAGTTTCAGTAGTTGAAATCATCATAAATTGTTTAGTGATGACTTCTTGTGTGGCTACATAGGCAGCAACTAACGATGAACCTAAGTACCCACTTGGATAGATACGTAGTTTAGATTTCATGGTCTATTTCCATCTCACGAATATTTCTTTGCAATTTGGAAATACGGTTTTCGAGATAATTGATCTCTTTATCCATATTAGCGTCATTGCTGCCATTTCTGCTATTCTTCAAACGAAGCGCTCTTAATTCAAGCATACGTTTTTCTTCTACAGCAGCATCATATTTATCAGCTTGATACTGTGCGTGCATCATACCGAAAATGTAGAATGGATTCCACTCTACCACTGAGAAGGTATTGAATGGGTCAACACGACTAATACCAAGCGTACTAAGTGTAGTACCTTCTGTAGCTTCATCAATATCTACTTTTGGTAAAGTGATAAAGTCTTTTTCCATTTCTTCTGGCTTATACAGAAGAATGTTAATAGATGTCATGAAGTCATTAAACTTAGTAGTGACATCTTTAATGTCACCTTTACTCAGATGGTAATTCGCTTTAGCATCTTCCGTATTTGTTTCAAATACATAGATGTAATTCAACAATGCTCTAGCATAGGTACTAGCAAACTCAGCAATGTTACTCAGTTTAACAACGGTGATCTTTTGTAGATCAGTCATAGCACTGACTTCATTCGCTTGCATGATTGCATTTGCATGTTTAATAAAGATACTGCAAAATGCATTTGCATTAATCATTGCCGCATAGATAGTATTCACCATGTTTTCACCACGATGTTTACGAACTACCTGATCGAACTTTTCTTGAAGGTCTTTACATTCTTTTGATTTGAATTTTTGACCAGACCAAATACCAGCACCAACTTCATATGCAGGAATAGTTGATTTAATTAATCTATCCTGCGTTGCTTCAATTGAACTGATTAATTGGCTCTTTTTAAATGAAGGAGCAATCTCTCCAAGCATTTTACTAAATAGACTGTTGTTCATAATAATTTCCTATTACATGCGTGGAGCCATGCCTTGTGTAAAGGCTTTTAATATGTCACCGATATCACTATCTTTCTTTTTCTTAAGATCACTTAAGCTGCATGTAGATCCAACAGAAATACCATAGTGATAGAAAGTAACATGTTCATACTCTGTATCAACGACACAAAGAATCATGACATTAGTATTTTTAAATATTAAGTCACGAGTATGCTCTTTAGATAAGCGACTACCCAATTGAGCTTCAATGCGTTTGGCAGTGTTTTCACTAATGATAGCCAAGTTAGCGATAGTAGCCAATGATGGCTTACCAGTCAACAAACCCATAATAGTATTGCCAGACTGACGACTAACGATTTCTTTATAGATACCAGATTTGTCAGTGATTAATGTATTACGATGTTTCTTAATTAAATCACGACACAGCAAAAGATCTTTAAAGAATTCCAGACGACCACTTCTCCAAGAATGCCATCTTTCTTTAAAAGACATATCGAAACTATTTTTGAAGGTAAACAGATTAAGCAGGTTATCGCTACTCAACTGGTTAGCAAAAATACGAATAGCAACATTGATACTTGCCTTAATCATATTGCCTTTTGTACTACCTTCTTGAATACTGACATTATAAACTTTGCCAATACATAAAGAAGTTAACTCAGTTAAATCTTTACTTGCATCTGTAATTGCAGCAGAGCTACCTTTACTTTCTTTACCAGAAACATTATCAAGAATTGTCTCATGTTTTTTATCAAGATCATCATGAAGATTATCAATTCTTTTTTCAACATAAGATAAATCATTATTAGATTCTAATGCGAATCCTTTGGATTTTTTATCGCGCATCGGCAATCTAAAAGTATATGCTTCTTTTGAGACTGTATTAAATGCATAACTCTCTAATACTTCTGATAGTTTACGATTAGGATTAAGTTGACCTAACTTAGATGCTACGCTTACGCCATCGATCTTAGTTAGCATACCTAGTGCATGGATATAGTATCCTGCAAACATGCTTTGCATTGCCTGCATTACTGTCGGTGTATAATCAAGATGAGTCAGATCGGAATCAACTAAACACAGTGGTTCCACTCGACTATTCTCAGCAATTCCTGATAGTGATTGAGGGGTGACATACTGATCTGCCTTTTTTATGCCAGCGATGACCGCTGCGGTAGCCTCAATTGCTCCGTTAATTTCTGCTATCATAATATCATACTTTCTTTCAAGGGTTTTTAAAATGTCTAATACTATTAATCCATTAGGTGTTAGTCTAGATCAGATTCTACAAACACTTCCTTTTGGTTCTCAAAAAGGTGCTTATGGTAATTTGCTTCGTGGCATAAATCACCAGATGCAACCTATTCCAGTATCTAATAGCCATGATTCAAATGGTTATGTATTTATGACTAGACCACAGTTAAATTTGTCTTTAAATAATATCCGTGGCGATAGAAGGTTCATACCATTACTCACTACTTCTAGTGATAATGTTAATAGGGTTATAAGACTTATGCTAGACCCACGCTTAGCATATACCGATAACTCTTTAGCATCTGAGCAATTTGATAATACTCAGGCATTTTTCCCTATTTTAACTAATACAATTAGTAGTTGTACTGGATGGCCTGATTCTGTCGTAGATACTGCAACAACTAAACCTGGATTGATGAAAGAGTCATCATCTTGGATTGATGGTATTTTTGAAATCAATAATACATTTTCATTGAACTGCACATTTAGAAATGTCATTAATGATCCACTTATGAAATTATTTTCATATTGGTTATTATATGGAACCAAAGTATTTTCGGGAGATATGTGGCCTTATTTAGATATGCTAATGCATAATCGAATTGATTACAATACACGAATATATAGAATCATTTTAAATAAAAGCAAAACCAAGGTTACACATATTAGTAGTACTGGTGCTTCTTTCCCAGAAACAGTGCCAAATGGTTCTCTATTTGATTTTAATCATGAGGAACCAACTTCTCAAAATCAAAAAGATATCAGTGTTCAATTTAAGTGCATTGGTGCTATTTATAATGATCCAATTACAGTAATTGAGTTTAATAAAGTAGTCGGTATATTTCAGCCGAATATGAAAACTAACAATATTTTACAATTAATGCAGAAGGTACCTTACGCAGCATTGAAATATTTCAATTACAAAGGCTACCCTAGGATAGATCCAAACACAATGGAGTTTCAATGGTGGGTTAGTAAATCAGAGTATGCCAGAGTTATTGGTAATATCAACGAAACTTTCTCAGCTTTAGCTACCATATAAATTAATAGGATGTAAAATGACAACTAATTCAACCATAGCGAACAGTATCACTAGTTTCACACCGAATACATCTAGTAGTGTACCAAACACTACTGCTGTAGATACAACGATTGTTAATTTTTCAGATTACTTAAAATCATTAGCATCTGTTACTCCTAATCCAGCAGTAATGCAAAGAGTATCTCTTGCTATTCTTAGACAAGTTAATGCTGGCAATGTAGACGTAGTGGATGCAAGTAACCCATTTGTATTCTCATTAGAAGCATCAGTAGCTAACGTTTCAAATTTTATTACTGAGGCACAAGCATTAACAAGAAGACAATATCCATCTGCTGCGCAGACAATGGATGATTTGTTTTACCACATGTCAGATTTAGATTATGTAGGTATTTATGCTAATCCAGCACTATCTACTGTATCTATTTCGTTTGATACAAATGAATTAAATAATTCATTAATGCTAGACCCAACAGATGGTGCTTATAAGTTAATTATACCAAGAAACTCTATCTTTGTTGTAAGTGGAGTATCTTTTAGTATTCAGTATCCAATAGTAATTCGTAGAATGCCAAATTCAAGTCTGCAAGCAGTTTGGTTAAATGACGTTGCTTCACCATTGCTTACTTTGCCAACAAACGTTATTGATATCAATAATAGCATTTTACCAAATGGTCAAGCAATCACTACAATTAACTTCCCAGTTACTCAGTACTATGTGCAACAAGTATTCTCAGATTTAAATCTTTTATCTGGTTTTACTACTAATGCTACCATCACTGATAACTTTTATTGTGCTAGGGTATTTATTAGAAATACAGCTGGTGGATGGAATGAGATTAACGTAACTCAGTCTCAGAGCTTATTTGATCCAACAACACCAACTGCATTAGTACAAGTATCTGGTAAAAATATTAGTGTGACCATACCACCTCTGTATGCAAACACAATGAACTTAGCAGCAAAGGTAAGAATTGATATCTATCAAACAGAAGGTAGTTTAGCAATGGACTTATCTACATTCTTACCTACTGCATGGTCTGCTAAATGGATGACACTTGATGATAGCGATGTAAGTCCATTCTACGCACCAATTAAAAACATTAAGAATATCTTGATATATTCTACTGATGTTATTTCTTCTGGTTCAAATGGATTAACATTTGCCCAAGTAAGAGCTAGAGTTATTACGAATAGTATTGGCAAGCCGTATGTACCTATTACTAATACACAGTTAGTAGATACTCTGCAAGATAATGGTTTCAATGTTGTTACTAATGTAGATAATGTTGTTAATCGCATTATGCTTGCTACTCGTAACTTGCCAGTACCCACTGACCCAAGTATTATTACACCTGCATCATCAGGTGTTATGACACTAAATGGTACTATGAGCCAGATTGCCTTAGCATATGGTGTAATTAATAATGGTAACTCTATTACACTTACATCTAAGGTACTCTATCAAAATAATAATGGTATCATTAACGCATTAACAATTGATGATATTAATTACATTAATGGGTTAACATCAGCTAGTAAATGTTCTCAAGTAACATATGGTAATTATTACTATTCACCATTTACATATGTACTTGATGCATCTGAAGAAACATTCCAAGTAAGACCATATTACATGGATAACCCAACAATTAAATCACGTAGTTTTATTGCTGAGAATAGTAGCACTGGTTTGCAAGTATCTATTGGTAGCACCTATCAAATTAATATTGTTAATGGGCAATATGTTATTACATTAGATACTAGCTCATCTACATCTTTCCAAAATCTACTAGATAAAGATATTGTTGTACAGTTATCTTTCATTTCTCCTACACAGGAAAATAGAATCTATATTAATGGTACACAAGTAGGTAAAGATACATCAACTGGTGAAAGATTATATCAGTTTGTAATCCCTACTTCATTATACATAGATCCAGATAACATGTTAACTATCTCTGGATTTAATAATAACTCGGCAGCTAATAGTGTCACTACACCGCTTGAGAATACGTTTGATATTACCTTCTCTACTTTAGTTGCACCTTCTAGTACTAGTTATAAAGCTAATGAAGTTGATTTATTCTTAGTACCAGGCAGTAATTTACAAAAACTGTATGGTATCACCCATGAAACAATTGATATTGTATTTGGTATTTACTTAGAATACCTTTGGGCAGTTAGTAGAAGTGTAGTTCAACCTACTCAATATCAAACGTGGCAAGTGAATGTTCCAGATACGTACACTGAGAATATCTATGATACTTCATCTGGTTCACCATTTACTATTACAACAGATAGTAACGGTAAAGAAACACTGTCCTTTAATTTATTACATAAGGCAGGTGATTACGTATTAGATAGCAATGGTAATATCACTTATAAACATAAAATAGGTGATGTGGTAACAGACGCATATGGTAATCCAGTTCCTATTCCAGGATACCAAGCTAACATAACTCGTTTAATTGATTTAGTATTGATCGAAGGACAGTATTATTTCGTTAATCAATTATCTGCTACTACTTATCGTTCCACTATCGTTAATACAATGTTAAGTTGGATTACAGAAAACATGGTAAGCTTTAATCAACGCGTATTAGAGCAGTCTACTGTATTCTATAGTCCAGCAGTAACTAGTGGGCAAATTAACGTCTATCTTGATAATGATATTGTTGGCACTATGGACGCTGCACAAACCGTTAATCTTACATTGAGAGTACCTAGTACTACAATTAATGATGATACACTTAAAGCAGCATTAACAACGAGCAGTGTATCGACTATCTACAATTACTTCAATAAAAATTCACAAGTCTCTATCTCAGAGATTACATCTGCATTAATGGACGTATATGGTGAAGACGTATTTGATGTTACTGTAGAGATGCCAAACTTCCCTAGTGGTCAAACAGTTGTCACTATCGTTGATGGTAGCGATCACTTATCGTTCCGTAAACGTTTATCTATTTCTTCAGACGTTCAGTATTACGTAACTGAAGATTTAAATATTACATTTATTGAACATAAATAAAAAAATAAATATACACCACTGGCAATGCCAGTGGTGTATATGTTTGATTATTTACTATTCCTGAGTTTACGCTCAAAGTCTTCAGGTACTTCGATATTTAATTCAGTTAACTTATCTTTAAAGTACTTTGGTTGAGAATGAATATCCTTGGGTACCTTTTTATCTGAAAGATTAGAGTAAACTAATTTACCGTTAACTTGATATTCGATAACCATGAAAAACCACTGGCATGGGCTATCCCAACCTGCCAGAATATCGACGGTCATACCTTTATTGTTATTACTCTTAAATCGCAATTGTGACATATCGCTTCCTTTAAAATTAAAAAATATACCACTAGCAATGCTAGTGGTATATGTGTTGCTTAGTTAATTAGTTGTAAGGCAAAACTTCAAATTCGTCACACATTTTGCCATTTAACTCAATAAGCAGATTAGCAACATAGGAGTTATTGAAGATAGTTTGGTTGTTATAATCAACCTCAGTGAGAGTACTGGTTGTCCCAATCATCCTCATGCAACGGTTTCTGTTACTTATATGTACAATGTGAAACCATTTGTTGGTATCACGTTGTACGTTGTTACGTTCTTCACTATTGAATTTCTCCAATTGTAAGAAGTCGCGCCCTTCTTCCAATTCTGGCACTGAAGAACCTGGTTCAAAGAACAGATCACTTGTCGATTTAACAAAGTAAATCAATGCTGGTACTGCTGGGTTTGTTGTTGCTAACATGATATATCTCCTTTAAAGATTACACTATTGGGTGAAGTCCCAATACAATGTATTATATCACTAAAGTTATATGTGACTGAGATTTTTTTAAATAAAGATTGTAACAGAATGTACACATGCATAGTCCTACCCCGAAAGGTAGGACTATGCATAGATAAGACCACCCCCTTTTCGGTAATTTTAAATTACAGTGACAGAGCAATAATGTTACAAAGGTTACTAAATAAGCTTCCATTTGTTTTAATTGCTTCTGTGATACATGGTGGCATAAAGCGATCAGTATCCCAGATAAAGTCATACGGCGATTTAGATATACTCATATTATGTATAGCCTTAACACCTAATGCAACCTGTAAACGTACTCTGAAAAGATTACAGATGCCAATTTTAGCATTCTCAATATTGATTGGACATACTTCGTTGATAGTGCCCAATTCTTCATAAATGTAAGAAGCACAATTATTATTGAAGTGAATACTTACATCTTCTTCATTTGGTAATTCATCTGGTAACTTTAAAGTGTTAGCTAGTACTACAATTACAGCTGCTTCAAAAACAGCTTTCTTATTACCTTGAATTTGATCTAAGTAATTTACTGCTTTCACTAATTTTGTGCTATTCATGTTATTACCTTGTAATGTTGGTTGTTTTTAATTTAACAGCTTGTACAAATAGATCATTAGATGCCATCACTTCTAATTTTTTCTGTAACTC
>Ga0075019_10000903_pt1 | contig 16992 bp, 16 predicted proteins | sample ColStrG_CSR_2013_FD_71473 | JGI IMG/M metagenome (GOLD analysis project Ga0075019, IMG submission 71473) | Freshwater sediment microbial communities in response to fracking from Pennsylvania, USA - Cold Stream Run_MetaG_CSR_2013 | ecosystem: Environmental > Aquatic > Freshwater > Creek >...
GCCCTCCCGCAAGCGTGACGCGTTCACGCCCGCAGGGCGTGATGCGGGCCTGAGCCCAAGGACGGGCGTGGCGAAAAATTTTGCAGAAATATGTCTTGAACCGCAGGCCAAGAAACTAGGTGAGTGGATTCGGCGGTGGTGGTTCCACTTCGGGCGGCTCTTGAATCAGCCGTTCTCGCAAGCGATGGGCCAAATCTTCAAGCTCGCGAAATTCATCGTGACTGCGCAGTTTAAAGGAGCGCGCGTCATCTTTGCTGATTCGACCAACTAAAACCTCTTCCATAAACTTTTCAAAAGCGTAAATCGGACCCGCCACTTTGTGTGAGATCACTTTGCCAACGGCAAAAAGCACAACTGAAAAGCTCACGCACACGACACCAAAAGTAATTGCGAAAGGAACCAGAAAGCGATCCAAAATTTGGCTGTTGGGACCCACCAGCTCAATCATCGAAACACGCAAATAGGTGTAGGAAAAAACAGCACAAATAAGGCTGACAGAAAAACCAACACTCAACAGGATGTAGCAGTACTTCAGTTGAAATTTCACGTTCACCCAGTAGCGCCTGCGAGAATTGTTTTCTGGCCAAAGAATTTCGCCGTCACGCACGATCGCGTAAACAATCATCCCATAGCCCACCCACTGGAGAGCATCCGCCAAATTGAAAGCAGGTGACAGAAATCCACCCTCTTGCCCTAAAATAATAAAGTCAACAACCGAGCCCCAAAGAATTCGATCGGTGACATTGCCAAGAATTCCGCCGAGCAGAACTGACATTCCTGAACGCAGAATCAAAGAGCGTAGAGGCAAGAGATACTGAATGAGTGCGTAGGTGACGACTAAAAATGCTCCACCGGTCGAAAGAGTGACGACGCGAAGAAAAGCTGGCAGATTCGAAAACAAGCCCAGCATGGCTCCAGGATTCCGATGCAAAGCAAAGTGAATCCAACCGTGGGAGTGGATGCCAATCAATTCCATGGCCCACCCTTTGGTGATTCGATCAATATACCAAACCACCATCAGGGGCAAAAAGACGAGAACCCATTCTTGTCGCTTCATATTTCAATCATAGAGGTGAGAGGGCGAATTCGGCAACGATGGTTTGATTCCGTCCCTTGCTTTTGGCCTGGTACAGAGCTTGGTCGGTGCATTCAAAAAATCGTTCGCAGTAAGTCTTGAGTTGCTCTGTGGATGCTTTGACGACTTGGGGGGACCAGACACCAACACCTAGACTGAGTGTGAGCTCAAGCGCTTCTTCTTTTGCGCGGGTGGCAACACGATGGCGAATCCTTTCGGCGACATCCTTTCCGCCTGGGCCGGCCGTGTCGGGAAGGATCAACGCAAACTCGTCGCCTCCAAAACGTGCAGACAGATCAATGGCGCGCAGACTTTGCTGCAGGACCTCAGCGACTAAAATGAGGGCCCGATTGCCTGCCGCATGTCCATGCAAATCGTTGATGTGTTTAAATTGGTCGAGGTCGAGTAAAATGAGGCAAAGGGGTCGTCCGTGCCGACACGCTCGGTCCATCTCTTTCAAAAAGGTGTCCTGAAAAAAACGCACATTGAAAAGTCCGGTCAGGCCATCAACTGATGACCGCTGCTCATGGACGCGTGAACTTTTGAGCAGGCTTCTCTGCTGAAGGGCCTCTTGAATTTGCAACAGAAGGACATCGTTTTCCCAGGGCTTGAGAAAAATCCGGTGGCAAACACCCTCACGCAGAGCCGCTGACAAAGTGTCAGAAACAATATGGCCAGTGAGCAGAATGCGGACAGAATCGGGATATTTTTCGCGACAAAACATAAGAAATTCCAAACCCGACATGTGCGGCAAGGTGTAGTCAGAAAGGATCAGATCAGGTCCGTCTGGCACACCCCAGCTTTGGAGCTGGGTTTGGGCCTCTTCTGCCGATGCAAAAACGGAGACAGAATAATGGGTTCGAAGCAGTCGGACCAGAGCCGCTTGGGTGGAGGAGTCATCCTCAATCAGAACAACTGTGGGTTTGGCAGCCGAAGTCATTTTCTTATTCTGACTGAGGTCCACACTTTCACACAAGGATTTGCGTCAGGGGTCCTGGGGTGATCTACTGGTTTTGTGCCAAGACTCAACTTCGTGTTGCTTTTGATGATTCCATTTCTGGTGCAGCCTGGATTAGGTCTGGTCGAGACTCAGACCAATCCAATCAACCGACCAGAGACATCGGAGACTTTCGACACCAGCTCAATCGACGAAGAGACTCCTGTTGAATTTGAAGAAATCTCTGGAGATGCAGAGCTTGCGGGATCGCGGCCGTGGCAACCCACTGCTCTGGGGAACAAATCATTTCAAGTTCCAAAAGGAATGGAAATTCCTTATCGCTTTTGGCTCGATGTCTATACGAAGTACGGATCTGATCAAGGCGTTGTTCATGACGCCGATGTGATCGACTGTATTTATGGCATTTTGGATTTTTCCGAAATTTCAAAGCGAACGGATCTTTCTCATGAACAGAAAATTCAGCTTAAAAAGCAAATGGTCCGGGACAAAAAAATCGAAGTCGTCAAATTGCTTCAAAAACTGGATGCGATACGGGATTCCAAACAGCTCAATGCCGAAGAGAAAAACATTTGGGAGCACCTTCGTCACCAGCCGGGGCCGCATCCATTTTTAGAAGCGCAGCGGAAAGGTCGCTTGAGGTTTCAACTGGGACAGCGGGATCGGATGCGGCAAGGGATCTTTTTTTCAGGGCGATATTTGGAAAGTTTTGAAAAGCGTTTTCAAAAAAGTGGTCTGCCTTTGGAATTGACCCGGCTGCCCTTTGTCGAAAGTTCTTTCAGCGTTCTGGCGCGATCAAAAGTTGGCGCCAGTGGTCTGTGGCAAATTATGCCGGGCACGGGACGTCCCCTGCTGAAGATCAGCCCATTGATCGACAATCGGAATGACCCCGAAGAGTCCGCGCGTGTCGCCGTCAAACTTTTCAAAGCCAATTATCAAATACTCAAAACTTGGCCTCTTGCGGTAACGGCCTACAATCACGGCGCCGCAGGAGTTTTGCGAGCCTCGCGTGCGGTCCGAAGTCGTGCGTTGGGCGATCTTTACAGGGATCAAAATCACCGCAATTCGCTTGGATTTGCCTCGCGTAATTTTTTTGTCAGTTTTCTTGCCGCGCTCGAAGCTGAAAGAAATGCGAATCGCTACTTCTCTGATATCAAATGGTCCAAAACCCTCGCGGCAACTCCCGTCGTCCTGCATCGGCCCGTCGAATGGCATGATGTCATCGCTTGGTTTGCCGGCGATGATCGAGTTGCGCAGATTTTCAATCCGCAGGTCACAGCCCATGGACGCGAATCCGGAGTCACTCTCGAGGCTGGGACTTCGCTTTTTGTGATGACCGAAAAAGTGGATGAGGTCCAGGCTTGGCTTTTGGATCCCACGCGACAATTTGGCAAGCCGCAGCCTGAGAAAAAATCGACCCTATCGGTCCAGGAGACTCACTGAGTGCTACTGGAGCTCTGGGATTTTTGGACGTCCGAAAGTACCACTTGGGCCCGCCGGGAGGGTTATCTTTATTCAGGCATTGCCCTCGCACATCGAGCGCGTCGCTGTCAGAAATACTGGGGTCCGCATATCCAAAACTGTCATGCTGTTGTGCAAAGTTTTCTGAGCAAATATCCTGATGCTCGCTCGATTGGAATATTAGGCAGTGGTCTGCTGCTGGAAACGCCTTTGCACTTGCTGGCTTCACAATTTCAGAAGATTGTTCTGATTGATGCCGTTCACACCAAGGATGTGAGGCGGCAGGTTCAGGTCCAATATTCTGACCGGAAAGGCGATTTGATTTGGGAGGAGAGGGATCTCAATAAAACACAGGAACTGAACAATTTGGATTTGTTGATTTCGGCAAATCTTCTGTCGCAGCTTCCAAATGTTCCGATGCAAAATCTGGCAAAAGAGGATCGTACCGATCTTCAACTTCGAACACTTCAGCTTGAATATCAGAATCATCACCTCAGCCTGCTCAAAAAAAGCAAGTGTCCCGCACTTCTCTTTTCGGACTCTTCTCTCATCACACGCTCAATCCAGGGTCAGGACAGTGAGGCTGTTTCGACCGTGGCTGTTGATTTACCTTGGGAAACCCGGTGGGAGTGGAATCTGGCTCCCGCCCCTGAAGTTTTTAGAAATGACTCGGTTGTGCTGAAAATGGGCAGCCTGGAAATTGAAAGCCTGTAACAATTCGACCGCCGCCTTTGTTGCGCGACTTTAGTTCAGGCTTTGAACTTGTGCGATGTAGGGCAAGTTTCGATAAAGACCCTGATAGTCCAAACCGTAGCCGACAACAAAATCATTTGGAATTTTGAAGCCGACCATATCCAGTTCACAGGGAACTTTCAAAGCATCGGGCTTTTCCAGCAGAGTCACGGTGGTCAATGACAAAGGTTTGCGACTGAGCATTGCGGATTTCAAATAGTTCATCGTCAGACCCGTATCAACAATATCTTCGACCAAGAGGACATGCTTGCCCTCGACCGGGCTGGCCAGATCCAAAGTCACTTTCACTTCGCCCGAAGAGGACATGCCACCATGGTAGCTGGAAACTCCGAAAAACTCGCATTGCAAATCAAGATCCATATTGCGAATCAGGTCGGAGTAAAACACAAAGGAGCCCTTCAGAACACAGACCGCAACAACATTTTGACCCTTCAGTTTTTTGGTCAGAGCCAAGCCCATGTCACGCACTTTGTTTTGAATGTCTTTTTCAGAAATGTAGGTGGACAGTTTCAAACTCACAGAGCCCCCTTATTAAACAAAGGAATTGTTCATAATTTCACCAAAACCACCACCACCGGGAACAATATAGCCTTTTTCATTCAGGCCTTTTTCTTGATCCCAAAACTTTCCTAGCGGAGCTTTCAAAACTGCCTCAGGTGAAAGACCACGGTCAAGTCGAAGCGCATAGATTGTCACATCAGGATGCGCGGTCAAGACTTGGCGCAAATACTCAGGCGTGACAATCAGGTGCAGCGCGAGCATTTGCCTGGCCTGACCTGGAACTTTCGTTTTGTAATGTTGCATGGCAGTCACGATTGTATTGCCTGTGGCGCCCATAGGATCAGGAAAGATCACAATCGCGTCCTGTTGATCGCCACCAATTTTAGTTGCGCCAATTTCCGTGCCGGTGACTTGGTTCGAACCATCAGTCGTCCGCGCCGCGAAAATATGATCCTGGCGCAGGTCATCGCTGTGAATCGCATAGTGGAGGTTGTCGAAGCAGATGTGAGAGGGGTAGGTCCCCGCACGAGCGAGGTTGACAACAATGGCTCGCTGTCGGTGTTGCAGTCGGGTTCCTTGCAAGAGTTGTTGGGGGTGAGACAGAGACATGCGAGTTTCACTTTTGAAAGTCTCGACTGGAAATTCATGGTTCATCGCTTCAATCAGCAGTTGGTTGTAAAGAATTTGCACCAGATGGTTGATTTCAGGTTGTTTGGTGCCTGGGGCGCACAAGCGAGCCAAGAGTCCCTGCAGAAAAGGATTCTCTAGCAAGTGAACATTCGACCCATACTGATGTGTCAGTTCGCCTGATTTTGAGGTGCCCTGATCGTTGCGCAATTTGAAACTCCGCTATTTGGCTGAATTCGCGGTAGATGTATCAAACTCAAAGAACAAAGTAAACTCAGTCTGTCGAGATTTGAATTGGGGGGATTGAAACAGGCGTAAAATGCCTTCAGCGGACGCATTGGCGTCCTCCTGAGCAACGGTGGGAAGCCTGGGAATCACCATCCAGCTCATTCCAGGGCCGACTTCGAAATTCAAGACGGGCAAAGATCGTCGAATGGGCCCTTCTTCATTTTCTGTCCCTTCAAGGAATATTCGCGTCAGCTCCAGCTCGCCGTGGAGGCGCCCGGCGCCCAAAGACTCCAGAGTCAGGGCGGTGGAGATTCCCAATCCCTCGTCTTGGTCATTCAATTTCTTGCCAACAAACCACTGCTGCGCCAAATGACTGCGGTCGAAGCGCTTTTCAACTCGATCCAGGATGCGAATTCCGCGTTCTTTGTGCGCTTTCGATTTGGCCGGCAAGGCACCCGAGCGCAGGTCACCATAGTCACCATACTGTTGAGTGGATTGACTTTCCTGTCTGAGGATCTCCACTGTGTCATGGTCGACTTCGGCGTAGTAGACTTGGACCTTGATCAAGTCAGCAGAGTCGGGATTGGCTTGCCCCGCGTCGCCAGCCAGAAGTTGGGCTGCCGGAGCGCCGGGATCGGTTCCGGCTCCGGACGAAGAGGCCACTGGTATTCCAGAGTTCGGGAGGTTGCGAGAAGGGCTGTTTTGGCCGATCACGGGACCACCGCGGCCATTGTTTCCATGCCCTGGGCCATTGTTTTCCCAGCGTTTCTTCACTTCAAGAACAATCACAATTGCGACCAGTGCCGCGATGAGAGCATAAAAGACAGGATGGTTGACCATCCGCTTGAGCCAAGGTTTGGGTTTTGGCAAATAAGTCGACATGTCCACGCCGCACTTGGCACAATATTGATCATTGGGTTGAGAAAAACCACAGCGTGGGCAGGCAACTAACATAAGAGGATTTTAGCGCGTTTCTTGCTAAAGTTGATTTGATTGAGTGAAACGCGACTTTCGTCTGGTCAGAATTTTTTTGGAGGACTCGTCGTGAGCTCAAACAGTGCGAAAACTTCACTGCACATTCCAGTCATGCTGTCACAGATTCATCAGTTTTTAGATCCTTGTTTTCAACGACAATCCTCGGGCGAGATTCGCTACTTTGATGGAACTTTTGGCCGTGGTGGGCATCTCGGTTCTTTGCTTTTGCGCCACCCCAAGTTGCAAGCGGTCGCTTTTGATCGAGATCCTCAGGCGATTGCTTATGCAAAAGGTCATTTTGCAGCTGAAATTGAGCAAGGACGTTTGCAGCTCGAGCAAAAAAACTATTCGCAGTTTTCGCCACAGGAGGGGTTTTTTGACGGGATGCTGATCGATTTGGGTGTGAGCTCACCACAGTTGGATCAAGCCGAACGTGGGTTTAGTTTTTATCATCAAGGTCCCCTCGATATGCGGATGGATCTGCGCCAAGACCTCACAGCGGCACAGATCCTGAACACTTGGGAAGAGGAAGATCTTCTGGAAATGTTTCGGACTTTAGGAGAAGTTCCAAAGCCTTACCGTGTGGTCCAGGAGGTCTTGAGAATCCGTCAGCAGAAGGCACTTGCAACGACGACTGAACTCGCGCAGCTGATTGAACGCACTGACGGATGGCAGAAAAAAGGACACCACCCCGCGACCCAGTATTTTATGGGACTGCGTTTGGCGGTGAATGCCGAACTGCCTTCTTTAGAACTTGCCCTCAGGCCGCTCCTCTTGGGACTGAAGCCCAGGGGTCGACTTGCAGTGCTGACCTTTCACTCGCTCGAGGATAGAATTGTGAAGAATGTGTTCAAAACGGCCTCGGATCTGGGAGCGCCGTTGTTGAAGAACGTTCTGGCGCCTGAGCCGGATGAACTGAAAATGAATCCACGTTCCCGCAGCGCGAAGCTGCGAGTCTTTGAACGCGAGGATCCCAGTTTGCAGTCCGAGCCGCCACGCCCTGGCATGAAGCCGCGGCGTCAAAAAAGGTGGAGACCTGACGAAGATGGATCGCAATGAATGGGCGCCAATGAAGCCTTTCTTAAGTGTGTTCTTAATCGTGTCCTCTTTGTTCATCATCGTTCTGTCCAAAATGGAAGAGCGAAGAATGGGCTATAGCATTTGGCGTCTGAATCGTGAGATGAAGATCGCCATGGACGAACGCCGAACCTTGGAGTTGTCCGTTGCCAAGCTCATGCGGCCGCAGCATGTGGAAAAATTTGCCCAAGATCGACTGACCTATCGAAAAGTGAAAGGCGAGCAAATTATTCAGCTCAATGGTGGACAACCTCTGGGCTCGGACGTTCCGTACCTGAGCGAGCTCTAAAGTGAAAAGTCGAATCCTCTTTGTTTTCTGTGGTTTGATTCTGTTGTGGACCGCGGTTCTTTTGCGAGCCGCAACGCTGCAGCTGTTTCCCAATGAAAAACTCAAATCGCTGCAGGCGCGACAATTCCAAACGACCGTGAACTTGCAATCACGACGAGGGGCGATTGTGGATCGCAAGGGTCGTGACCTGGCTCTTTCAGCCCGGACCTATTCCGTTTACGCGGACCCCAAGCTTCTGGAAAACAAAAAAGTACTGTCTCGCCGCCTGGCCAAGGTTTTAGGTCTTTCGCCCCAAGCCCTCCAGGCCAAAATGCGCGGGATCAAAAGATTCAACTGGCTGGCGCGGCAGATTTCGAAGCTTCAGGCCGAGGAGATTCGTTCTTGGGAAATACGCGGACTTTCAGTCCTGGATGAATTTCAAAGGGTTTATCCCAACGAATCTCTTTTGGCACAAGGGCTGGGAATGATCGGTTCAGATGGTCGTGGGCTAGAAGGTTTGGAACTCCAGTACGACAACCTCTTGCGTGGGAATCACAAAAAAGTTGCCGTTCGTCGTGACGCCAGAGGACGCCCCCTGCTGATGAATGGCTTGATGGTGACAGATGAAGCCGATGGGGCCGAAATTCACCTCACCATCGACACCGAAATTCAGCACATGTTGCAGAATGAGTTGGACACTGCGGTTCACGAATTTGATGCCGATCAAGCGTTTGGCGTCATTTTGGACGCCAAAACTTCAGCCATTGTCGCGATGGTCAACACACCCAGTTTTGATGCCAATTTGGCTGGTAAGATGCCACCTGAAACTCGTCGCAGTCGAGTCATTACCGACACGTTTGAGCCCGGTAGTACGCTGAAGACAATTGCGGTCGCAATTGGTCTGCGAGAAAAAATTCTGGCACCCAACACCAAATACAACACCGAAAATGGTGTTTTCAAAGTGGCCGATCATTTTATTCGCGAAGCGGAAACCAATCACAAATGGTCGCAGCTGACCGTGAGCGAAATTTTAGCGTATTCCTCGAATATTGGTGCTACAAAAATTGCTTTTGATTTAGGTGCCGAAACTTTAAGAAAAGGTTTGATCGATTTTGGCTTTGGAAGCAAAACCGGAGTTGATTTACCAGGCGAAGGCAAAGGGATCCTCCTTCCATTGCCTTGGAATCCCCATTTGCTCAGCAACATTTCGTTTGGCCAAGGAATTTCCACCACCCCACTGCAAATCGCCAATGCCTATGCGGCGATTGCGAATGGTGGAACCCTCAACACGCCCTTTTTGGTGAACTCAATTCGCGATCCTGAAACCGGCGAGGTGACCGAAATGAAGCCGCGTCGGCAGCGACAGGTTTTAACTCCTGAAGAGGCTGAACAGTTGCGGATGATGCTTTTGGGTGTCACGGCGCCCGGTGGAACCGGCGTGAATGCCAATGTGGAAGGTTTTTTGGTGGGAGGAAAGACAGGAACGGCGCAAATTCCCAATCCCGTTGGTCGCGGATATTTGCCGAAAGCTTACCTGTCGAGTTTCGCTGGATTTTTTCCAGCGCAAGATCCTCAATTTGTGATCTATATTGGCGTGGATCACCCAAAAAAGACATCCTACTATGGCGCCACGGTTGCCGCCCCTGTGTTTTCGCGGGTGGCATCCTATGCAGCACGGCTGCAGGGTTTGGCGCCAGTTTTGTTGACCAACAAAAACCTGCCTCCCTCGGCGGGGTATCAAGCTTTGCAAGTTCTCGTGAAAAATCAATTGAGCCCAAAGAAAAAAGACAGCGGACATTCGCAAGTGTTGGTCAAAGCGGGTGCCATGAGTGCACAGCCCCAGCCTTCAGAAATCTTAAACGGGGCGCAGGTCCTGCCACAGCCGTCTGGTTTGATGCCCGATCTGAATGCTTTGAGTATGCGCGAAGTTCTCCAGAAGTTTTCGGGCAGTGACGTCCAATTGCATTTTCTGGGGACTGGGCAAGTCTCACAGACCGTACCCGAGGCTGGTGTGCCTTTGGGGTCGCAGCAGAATGTGAAAGTGATTTTGAAATAGGGTCTGCGGTCCCTGCTTGTCAATTAAGTCCGGACTGCACCACCAGCAAACACTTCATCCAAATACACGGTGGCCTTCTGCAAGACACTCATTGGAATTTCGTGGCCTCCGCCAAAGGTTTGCAGACGACCCTTGAGTCCCGCTTGAGTCAAAAGTGTTTCCAGTCTTTGGGCATTTTTGTGAGACAGAACATTGTCTTGGGTTCCATGGCTTTGGAAAAAGCGACTGCCTTGTCGTTTGGCAGCAGCCTTGCGCCAGTCCTCTTGGCAAATCAAGGCGCCTGACAGAATCATCAAGCCCGCAGGTGCCTCGGGGGCATTGAGAAAAATGTCCGTGGCGAGCATGGCGCCTTGGCTGAATCCTCCGATGACAATTTGCGACCAGGGAGTTTTGGTCTGCTCAATCATTTTGAAAATCTGCGGCCGGATCGTGCGCAAACCCTCTGGATATTCGTTGGGCATGTCGCGCTCTTGCCCCGAGGCGATCGCTCTTTGCAACCCTTCGACGTCAATTTTCCACCAGGCACGTCCGGTCCAGCCCGGACCGATTGGGACTTCAAGCGGGCCCTGCGGGAACAGAAAAGTGGTCGGAGCCTTCACCGGCATTGCATCAGACAGAGTCTGCAAATCATAAGCGTCCGCACCATAACCGTGAAAGAGAATCACCAATTTTGTATCATGAGCTGAATCGTTGGTATTTGTCGCTTCGAGGCAGGAGATGGATCCGAGTTTTCGCATGCCCTTGTATATGAAGAGACAAGGGTCAGAGTCAACAGAGCCACAATGCAGTAAGTAGAATTTCCATTCGCTTTCAGCCTTATTGTCTCTATACTTCACGTTAGAAATGAAACTCAAAGACGTACTCAGTGCCCTCCCACAGTATGAGCCCACCCACGGGACCGATGAACCTGGTTCCGAACTCGCTTTGTCAGAAGTCTTCAATGTCACTGCCGATTCGCGAACGGTCGAGAAGGGAACTGTTTTTGTGGCCATCCGTGGTCATCAGCAGGATGGCCACCAGTTTTTAGATGCAGCTGTTCAGCGTGGAGCTGTCGCGTTGGTTGTCGAGGATGCGAAAAACATCCCAAAAGACTATCGCGGACTGATGGTTGTGGTTCCTGAAACTCGTCAGTCGCTTGATCTTTTAGCAGCTCGATTTTTTGGTGATCCTTCGCAAAGACTTTTCGTGTTTGGTGTGACGGGAACAAATGGCAAGACCTCTTGCACCTATTTGTTTGAGCATATTTTCAACTCCTGTGGATTTGCGACTGGGGTGATCGGCACGATCAATCATCATTTGGCTGACAAAGTCTGGCCCAGTTCGGGAACGACTCCGGGTCCCGTCGAATTGCAGCAGCGACTCAGTGAAATGAAGTTCGCCGGCGCCCGAGCCATCGCGATGGAAATCACCAGCCACGCGTTGGACCAGCGGCGTGCGGACAGTGTCGAGCTCAATACGGTCATGTTTACCAATTTGTCGCGGGATCATTTGGATTATCACACCAGCATGGCGGCCTACTTTCAGGCGAAGCAAAGGCTGTTCACAGACCTGTTGTGGAAATCTGCGAAAGTGCCCCAATTCGCCATCGTCAACATTGACGATCCTGCCGGGCGGCGTCTGCGCGTCGCGGGGACTGCCGGAGTGTGGACCTATGGCGAACATCCGCAAGCGGATTTTCATTTTCAGATTGTGTTGGAGGACTTCACGCAGACCATTTTTCAATTGGCGTCGGCCTTTGGCGAATTCAAAGTCAGACTTCCGATGGTCGGTCGTCACAATGTCGCCAATGCGGTGGGTGTGATTGCGGCGACGGCAAGTCTCGGTGTTCCTGTGCCGATTGCGATTCGCTGTCTGAATCAGTTTTCAGGTGTCCCAGGGCGACTGCAAGCTGTTGCAAATCAGCGCAACTTGCATGTGTTCATTGATTATGCTCACACGCCGGATGCACTTGAAAAAGCACTGGGATCCCTTGATCGAGTTCGCCAATTGCAAAAAGCGGCCGGGAGTGCGACAGGCAAGTTGATTGTGGTTTTTGGTTGCGGCGGGGATCGTGACAAAGGCAAGCGACCTCTGATGGCGAATGTGGCTGAGAAGTGGGCTCAAGAGGTCATCGTGACGTCTGACAATCCACGCACGGAAGAGGCCATGGGGATCATTCATGATATCTTGGCAGGTTTTCATCAACTGCAGCCAGTGATTGAGCCTGATCGCCGAAGAGCCATTGGCTTGGCGATTCACCACGCACGTCCGGGAGATATTCTTTTGATCGCTGGCAAAGGCCATGAAGACTATCAATTGATTGGTGAGAATCGGTTGCCTTTCAAAGACGATGCAGTGGCACAGGAGTTTCTGGCATGATTTCTTGGGATTTGGATTTTGTTGTCAAAGCCGTCCATGGCAAGGTGCTCAGCCGAGTCTCGGAAAAGTTCGAAGGTCTGGCGACAGACACCCGGGTCAATATAAATCATAAACTGTTTATTGCTTTAAAAGGTGAACAATTTGATGCTCACCGTTTCTTGGCTGCGGCAGTCAAAAATGGAGCGGCGGCCTTGGTTGTCCATGAACAGGGGCCCGAGCTGCAGGCTTTGGCGGCCCAGGTGACGGTTGTTGTTGTTCCTGACACACTTTTGGCGCTGCAAAGCTTGGCAAAAGCCTATCGAAAAACTTTTGTCGGACGTCTTGTTGGCATCGCGGGTTCCAATGGCAAAACGACATCCAAAGAATTCACAGCGGCGGTGCTCAGTGCGGGTGGTTTGACCCATTGGTCAAAAGGAAGTTTCAACAACCACTGGGGAGTACCGTTCACATTGTTGGCGACACCAAAAGAAGCCCAGTTTGCCGTCGTTGAGATGGGAATGAATCATGCGGGCGAGCTCGCGCTGCTCACCGAAATCGCGCAGCCTGATGTGGCTGTTGTGACCTATGTGGGAGTCGAGCACATCGAGCATTTTGGTACGCTTGAAAAAATTGCCGAAGCCGAATCTGAGATTTATCAGCACGCCGGGGCGAATGCGACGCGGATCTACAATTTGGACAATTTGTACACGCAGCAAATGCATGCTCATCACAAGAAGAGTTTTCCGCACAGTCCTTGCCTGACGTTTTCATCGACCACTGCTGAGCTCGTCGATGTCAGTTTGCAAATTGCGGAGGTCACAGTTGACGCACTTTCCGTCACGGGAAGAATTGGCAAGCAGGCGGGGCAGGCAAGGGTTCCGATCTTTGGCTCCCAAAATTTGACCAATTTGATGGTGGCCGCAAGCAGTGCGCTCGCGGTGGGGATGAGTCCCGTAGCGATTTGGGCAGCACTCCCTCTCTGTCGCACTGTTTGGGGACGAAACCAGAGGCTGGTCACAGCGCTTGGGACCCAAATTCTTTTTGACGGTTACAATTCAAATCCCGACAGTATGGCGGTGCTGATGGACAATCTGAAGCTCTTGCACACCTCGGGTCGAAAGTTCGGAGTCTTCGCCGAGATGCGAGAGCTTGGACATTTGTCAGCGCAGATGCATGAAGAGACCGGTTACCACGTCGGGAAGTCTGATCTTCACACAATCTGGTTTTATGGGAAATTCGGCGCCGAATTCGCAAGCGGAGTGAGGCGTGCGGGCTACAAAGGAGAGTTGCAAATCACCGACGATTTCGAAACCGACTTCGCCACAAAACTTGTCGCGCAGTTTCGGTCCGACGATATCGTGGTTGTGAAGGGGTCTCGCGGACTTCATTTGGAGCGCTTTGTGAAAGCTGCTGGTGCTTTGGACTTTGCCGAAAAAACCTAGTTTTTTCAATAACCTATAATATTAGTCTTGCTTGTGGACTGCGGCTTGTGCTAGACCCAGACATCTATGCTTTATCAGCTTTTGTTTGGTCTCGCAGAACAACACTCTGCCTTCAATGTTTTTCACTACATCACGGTCCGGACCTTCATCGCTTTTTTCACGGCATTTTTGCTCTGTTGGATGTGGGGTCCGCATTTTATTCGTCGTTTGCAACAGAACCAAATTGGTCAGCGCATCCGCGACGATGGCCCGCAGTCACACCTCAAAAAAGCGGGTACTCCGACAATGGGTGGGGGCTTGATTCTTTTGTCGACCTTGGTTCCTGTTCTTTTGTGGGTCGATATGCGCAACCCCTTGGTCTGGGGTGTTTTGCTCGTCACCTGGGGATTTGGACTGATTGGCTACGTCGATGATTGGTTGAAGGTCAGCAAAAAAAACACCAAAGGCTTGTCGGGCAAAATTAGGCTCGCAGGTGAATTTTTGATTTCGGGTCTGGTGTTGTTCGTGCTCGTCCACTGGTTCAATCTGGGCACGATTTTGCATTTTCCGTTTTTGAAAAATGTAAATTTCGATTTGGGGTTGGCCTACGTTGGGTTTGGTTCTTTGGTCATCGTGGGAACAGCCAATGCGGTGAATTTGACAGATGGTTTGGATGGTCTTGCCATCGTTCCCGTCATGGTCAGTTCAGCCACCCTGGGACTTTTCGCTTACATCTGCGGCCACTATTCAATTTCCAACTATTTGCAAATTCCTCATGTCGTTGGGGCTGGTGAGCTGACACCCGTTGCGGCCACCATCGTGGCCGGCGGAATGGGGTTTCTGTGGTTCAACACCTTCCCCGCTCAGGTGTTCATGGGCGATGTTGGAGCACTCAGTTTGGGTGGCTTTCTGGGTGCGATGGCCGTCTTCACAAACAACGAGCTTTTAATGATTCTCCTTGGCGGAGTGTTTGTGGCCGAGGCCGTTTCAGTCATTTTGCAAGTGGCGTCCTTCAAGCTCACGGGCAAACGCATTTTCAAAATGGCGCCCTTGCACCATCACTATGAGCTCAAAGGCTTAACAGAAACGAAAATTATTGTGCGGTTTTGGATTCTTTCAATTTTGCTGGCGATTTTGAGTCTGGCGACCCTGAAGCTGAGGTGAATATGTTCCAAGATGTGTCTGAACTGAAAGACAAAAAAGTGCTGGTGGTCGGTTTGGGTAAAACAGGCGCTTCATTGGCGCATTTCCTGACTGAGCACGGTGCCCAGGTGACTGTGACGGATCACAAGTCCAAGCCCGAGCTTTCCGCCCAGCTGGAACTTTTGGGTGATTTGCCGATCAAGTACGAATTGGGTGGCCACAGTCCCAAAACATTTGTGCAGCAAGATTTGGTGATCCTATCCCCAGGGATTCCCACTCATCTCAAGATTTTTGACTACGCTCGGTCGCAAGGTATTCGGATCACCGGTGAATTGGAATTTGCAGCCCAGTTTGTCAAAGAGCCCATTATTGCCATTACGGGAACAAATGGGAAAACAACTGTGCTCAAGCTGATCGAAGCCATGTTGAAAGAATCCGGCATTGAAACTTGGATCGGTGGAGCCAACGGTCAACCTTTGACTGAGTATCTGCGGACTGGAAAAAAAGCCAAAGTTGTTGCTGTTGAAGTGTCCAGTTACATGCTCGAGACCGCTGAAACCATCAGCCCTTCAAATATCATTTTCATGAACCTGGCTGAAAATCACCTCGATCGCTACCGCTCGATGGAAGACTATGTGAATGCCAAGCGCCGAATTTTTCGCAACACAAACCAGGGAACAACCAGCATTTTGAACGCGGACGACAATGCCGTTGTCGAACTCGCTCGCGATCCTGCTGTTCAACGTGGGCGTATCTTTTACTTCTCGCGCAAGCCTGCTTTGGAGCCCCAGATTATGAATATCGGTGGAGCTGTGAACATCGGCAAAGAGATTCGTGTTCGCACGGGCCCTGAGATTGAAACTTTCAAAATTGATCAGTTGAAAATGCTGGGTAAGCATTCGATCGAAAATGTGATGGCAGCCTTGCTGGCCGCGCGCGAGTACGGTGCGACCAAAGAAGCCATTCAAAAAGTCATCGACACCTATCGCGGCCTGCCGCATCGCCTGGAGTATGTTCGCAAAGTGGGCGGGGTTCTTTTTTACAACGACAGCAAAGCGACCAACGTACACTCAGTTTTGCGTGCCCTCGACGCCTTTGATGAGAACATCATCTTGATCTGTGGTGGCAAAGAAACCAATTTGTCATTTGAGGCGATGCGCACAGCTGTGAAGCGGAAAGTAAAGACCTTGATCCTGGTTGGCGAGGCCAAAGAGCGAGTGAATCGCGACCTGGGCGATTTTTCAGAGACGTTTTTGATTGGAACTTTCGAAGAAGCAGTCCTGATTGCTTACCAAAAGTCTAGGATTGGCGACATTGTTCTCCTGTCCCCTGGTTGTCCAAGTTTCGATATGTTTGACAGCTTTGAAGAGCGGGGTGATTATTTTAAGGAGATCATTCGCAAGTTTCATTGATGGGGGCTCTATGAACGGGAAATCATTTGGACGGATCGCAATTGGATTGTTGGCACTTGCCCTGTTTACCGGCTGCTCATCTTCCAAAATCAAGGCCCGCAAAGAAGAGCGTGACCGTCTTGCTTTGTCGAACCACCTGTACTGCGATTTCGTCAATGGTGAGGCTTATCCTGACGTGGAAGTGGAATTGAGTCTTGAGGTCGCAAAGCATTGCCAAGATGACAAAACTCTTTCGATCACCAATTACCGCTCACCATCTGAAAATGTAGGATTGGTCTACTGTTGCAGTTTTCGTGATCAAGTGAAAACGGACTCAAAAAGCACAACAAAGTAGGTCCCTGATGCTTCGTCATCTTTCCAGTGGCTTGCTTCTCGCAGTCATGGCCTTGCTCGGAATTGGCTTAGTCCAGGTTTACTCGTCAAGTTATGTGCTTTCCACTGAGTCTTATGGCGACGGTCTGTTTTTTTTCAAACGACAGTTGGTGTTCACTGGTATTGCATTCCTCACCCTTTTGGTGGCCGCGCAAATCCGTTTGAGCTGGGTCCAGCGCTACGGCTGGTTGATGTGGGTTTTGTCGTCTTTGGGGCTTCTGTTGACCTTTGTTCCTGGCTTTGGCGTTCGTGTGGGCGGAGCCATTCGCTGGCTCCAGCTGCCGTTGGGTTTGCGACTTGAGCCTTCCGAGTTTTTAAAATTTTCAGCGGC
>Ga0075019_10000904_pt1 | contig 16980 bp, 12 predicted proteins | sample ColStrG_CSR_2013_FD_71473 | JGI IMG/M metagenome (GOLD analysis project Ga0075019, IMG submission 71473) | Freshwater sediment microbial communities in response to fracking from Pennsylvania, USA - Cold Stream Run_MetaG_CSR_2013 | ecosystem: Environmental > Aquatic > Freshwater > Creek >...
CCCTCGCGCATCAGCGGCAGGCAGTGCTTCACCCCCAGGAACACGCCCTCCACATTGATCGCCTGCTGCCGGCGCCAGGTCTCGAGCGACATCTCCGTGACCAGTCCGCCGACGCCGATCCCCGCGTTGTTGACGAGGATGTCCAGCCGGCCATAGCGAGCCCGCAGGTCCGCGGCGAGGGCGATCCAGCCCTCCTCGGAGGTCACGTCCTGGCGCAGGAACAGGGCCGTCCCACCCTTGGCGACAATGCCGTCGGCCACGGCCTTTCCGGCGGTCTCCTGGATGTCGGTGAGGACCACCGTCGCCCCCTCCGCCGCCAGGGTCTCGCTGCAGGCGCGGCCAATGCCGCTGGCCCCGCCGGTCACAAGGGCGATCTTGCCCGCTACCCTGCCTGTGCTCATGAACGTCGTCTCCCGGATGGCTCTTGTGGCTGTTGTGCGGGACGAAACCACGGCGCCGGCGGCGAAACAATCCGCGACGTAGGGGCAGGACGGGGATCAGGGGTCGAGGGCGTCCGCCACCGCGTGCAGCCAGCCGCCCAGTTCGGCCCAGGCCGCAGGATCGTCCGCCGCCAGCCCCAGGCGCACGATCACGGCGTTGCGCGACGGGAGGATCAGGATCACCTGACCCTGATGTCCCTGTGCGGAAAAGGCGTCCATGGGGCCGTGTCCGCGCAGCAGGGGTTGCGGACCGGTCGGCTGCAGCGGCGCCTCCAGCCAGAAGCCGGCGCCATAGACCGGCGACACCGTGGGCGTGCGGGCGAACTTGACCCAACCTTCGGGCAACAGCCGCCGCCCGGCGACCATGCCGTCCTGCCGGTACAGCTCGCCGAACCGGGCGAAGTCCCGGGCGGAGGCGTAGACCAGCGACCCCCCGACAAAGGTGCCCGACGCATCGAACTCCGCGAGCGCCGTGGTCATGCCCAGGGGATCGAACAGGCGACGCTGGATCCAGTCGGCCATGGCGCGACGCCGCGCCGCCGGTTCGCGGACCCCGGGGAACAGGTGCGCCGACAGCTCCGCCGCCGCCAGCTGGAAGGCGCCGGTGGAATAGTTGAACCGCGTCCCCGGCTTCACCGCCTGCTTCATCGCCGCCGTATAGGCCGCGCCGTCCAGCCGGCCCGGGCCATACAGCATCCGCGCCGCATCGGAGCTTTCCGGCTCGTAGGACGCCTCATGCCAGTCGAGCCCGTCGGTCAGGTTCAGCAGACGACGCAGGGTCAGGCCGGGATCCGGGTGGCGGACCAGGCTCAGCGGACGATCGATATCCACCACGCCGTCGCCGACCCCGATCCCGACCAGGGCATGGGTGAAGGACTTGGCCATGGACCACGACACATGCCGGACAGTGGGCCCATGGTCGGCGCCGTAGCGCTCGAAGGTGATCGCGCCGTCCTGCAGGACCAGTAACGCGTCGGAGCGGCCGAGCACCGGCCGGGCGCCGGAGACCGCCTGCCGCCAGGCCTGGTCCACCGCCTCGGCGCGACCGCGCAAGGGCGCAGTGGGCAGATCCGCGCTCCGGGCGACGGACGCGCCGCCCAGGGTCAAGGCCGACGCCAGGGCCGTTCCGCCTATGGCAAAATCCCGTCGCTTCATCGATACTGCTCCCAGCGTCCCAAGGGCGCCAGTTAGAGGGAAACCCCGTTGTCAGGCAAACGTATCCTTGCCGCTTTCGGCGTCATCGCCGTCCTGGGCGCCGCCACCGGCGTCACCGCCGCCTATCGCAGCGTCGCGCCCTATGGCCAGATCGGCAATCGCTATCTGGCCAAGCAGCTCTGTTCCTGCGTCTTCGTCGCTGGGCGGACGGAGGGGTCCTGCCGCAAGGAGTTCGAACCCGACATCCGCCCGTTCGAGGTGAGCGTCACCCACGGCCCCGGCGACACGTCCGGCGAGGTCCGCACAAGGCTCGCCCTGTTCCAGGGTCGGGCGACCTTCGATCCCCGCTATGGCTGTGTGATTCCCGACTGACGGGGTTCCAGGCGGAAACCCGGCGTCCTCAGGCGAGGGCGTCCCGGACAAACTGCTGGAACGCCGCCACGGCGGTCTCGTGCCGCAGGGACAGGCGGCCGGTGTCATAGACGCCGGCGTCCAGATTGCGCTGCACCGCCTCCACGATCCGGACGTCCTCGCCGGTGACCACGTCGGACAGGGCCATGGTCTCGTCCGACACCTCCACCCCCGGCGGCATCAGGTAGATGTAGTCCAGCCGCACGCCGTTTGGGCCCGTCGGGCTGATCCGTTCGATCATGAGGCCCACGCCATAGACATTGACCCCAAGCGTCGGCCACATCCAGGCCCACAGGCCGTCATAGACGGGATTGGGCGCCCGCAGCGGGGCCTCGTGGATCGCCACCCGCCCGTCCATGGTCACGGTGTAGCGGGCGGAATCGATCTCGGCGTCCAGAGCCGCATGGACCAGGGGCACGTGGTAGCCCTCGAGATAGTTCTCCACATAGGTCTTCCAGTTGCAGGCCATGGGGTGCTGGCGAACCGCCACCCGGCGCAGCGCCGACCAGTCCCGTCCGGCCAGCCGACGCTCCAGCGGCGCGACCCACTCCGCCAGCGGCGCCGCCTCGGGGTCCAGGGCGACGAACACAAGCCCGCGCCAGACCTCCGTCCGGACCGGGAGCAGGCCATAGTCGCGGGGGTCGAAACCCTCGGACGCGCCGAAGTCCCGCGCCGCCCGCAGCCGTCCGTCGAGGGTGTAGACCCAGCCGTGATACTGGCAGGTCAACTGGCCGGGGCAGGTTCCGCCGCCCTCGTCGGCCAGGGGACCAGCCCTGTGCCGGCAGACATTGTGAAAGCCCCGCAACATGCCCTGGTCGTCGCGCACGACGATCACGGGGTACCCCGCCAGGGTCTCGGCCACATAGCGCCGGGGCTCGGCCAGCTGGCTCTCATGGGCGAAATACTGCCAGCTGCGGGCGAAGATCCGCTCCCGCTCCCGCCGCCACTGGTCGGGGTCGGCGCGATAGACGGAGGCCGGCAGGGTGACCGGGGCGGCTTGTGGGCGCATCGGGATCAGTCTCCGGAAGCGGCGCGCGGACGCCGGAGCCGCGCGACGGCGTAGGCGGCGACGCCGCTCAGTATCAGGCAGGCCGAGGCGACCACAAGCTTGATCACCTCGCCGACCTGATCGGCGGCGTCCGGGCTAGGGACCAGGGTGCACAGGACGGCGGTGAAGGTGCCGATCAGCCCGCCCCAGCCGATGACCAGCGCCGTCCGCCGACCGCCCGGCGCCCGCCAGCCATCGGCGGCGAACGGCCGCCCCTGGACGGCGATCATCACCGCGAACAGGAACAGGAACGGCAGGGTGTAGGACAGCACGCTCATGGCCACCAGGAAGTCATAGGCCCCCTTCAGCGTGTCCCCGGCCTGGGACAGGACGACGATCACCGCCACGATCGCCATCTGCACGAGGATCGCCACCACCGGCGCGCCGGTGCGCGGGTCGCGCCGGCCGAAGGCCGCGGGCAGGACATCGTCGATCCCCGCGGCGAAGGGCAGCCGGGCGGCGACGCCGAACCAGGCGCTGTAGGACCCGAGCCCCCCCAGGAACGCGGTCATCAGGACCCAGGGCGCTGCGAAGCCGATCCCCAGGCGCTTCAGTCCCGCGATCAGCGCATCCGGAAGTCCCGACAGCCGGGTGGCGTCCTGGGGCGTCAGGATCGCCAGCATCCCCGCCGTGCCGAGGCCATAGCTGACCACCTGCATCACCAGCACGACGGCGAGGACCGCGAGAATGGTGCGCATGCCGCCCTGGACGTCATTGCGAAGGAAGGCCAGCGCCTCGCTGCCCCCCACGGCGAACACCATGGTCGCCCACAGGATCGCCGTGTTGGCGTTGAGCGGCGGCAGGTAGCTGGCGTGCGCGAAATCCGTCGCCGGTCCGTGGCCCAGGGCCACCAGACCGCCCACGGCGATCAGTATGGCGAACAGCACGAGGTTCGAGGCGCCGCCCAGGTTGGACAGCCACTTGCCGCTGCCGAGGCCCAGGAGATGAAAGCCGCCGACGGCCGCAGACAACAGCAGCGCCACCCCCATGAACAGCAGGGGCTGGTCCACCAGCGGCCGGCCGGCCGGTCCAAGCGCCGCGGCCAGCAGATTGACCATGAAATAGAGGGTGCCGGAAAAGAACGGCAGGTTGCAGGTCCAGTAGAGCCAGCCGCAGAGAAAGCCCCAGAAGGGTCCGAACGCCTCCCGCGTCCAGGCGTAGACCCCGCCCTCCTGCGGGAAGCGCGCGGTCAGTTCCGCCGTGGCGAGGATCAGCGGCGCGGAGAAGACCAGGACCGCGAACAGCCAGAACGGCAGGGAGGCCGGACCCGCCGCCGCCGCCGACGAGATCCAGCGGATCGAAAGGGCCATGGACGCCGCGTAGAACAGCAGGTCGGGGAAACGAAGGGCTTTGGGGCTCATGCGGGCCTTGGGGTCAGGGCGGAGGCGACAGACCCGGCGGGCGCCCGAACCGCGTAGAGCAGATGATCTTTCTCCCGCGGGGAAGGTCAAGCCTGCTTGCGCCGGACCGCAGGATTGGCGACTGACTGTGCAGACCCCGCCACCCCGGACCCTCCGCTCATGCCGGCGACCCTCCAGCGCATCCTGCACCCCGCCGCGCGCATCGTCGTCGGCGCGCTGCTGCTGGTGTGTGTGGTGCGGCTCGACGGCCGGCCGGTGGTCTTCGCCGACAGCAACATCTACTACTGGATGGGCCAGATGCAGCTGCGGCCGGCGCGCTATGCGCTGGCGCCGCTGACCGGCGGCCCCTCCCGCGCCAGCGAGGACCCCGACGCCGCCGACGAGGCGCCGGCGGAAATGCACCTGCGCCGGACCGAGATGGCCGCCCGCTCCCCCTGGTTCGGGACCTGGCTCTATGTGACGGCCGGCTGGGGCGGCCTGTGGTGGATGACCGGGCTGCAGGCCCTGGCCGCCAGCTTCGCCGTGCACGCCCTGTGGCGGGCCCTGGCGCCCGGAGGTCGGTGGGGCGCGTGGCTCGGACTGATGCTCGGCCTGGCGGCGGGATCGACCCTGCCCTTCTTCGCCGGTTTCGCCATGCCCGATGTCTGGGCCGGGATCGCCGGGGTCAGCCTGGCCGCGCTGCTGTTCGTTCGCGCCCGGGTCGGACCGGTGTCGCAGGCGGCGCTGGGCGGCCTGCTGGTCGCGGGCGTGGCCTTCCACCCCACCAATGGCGTCGTCCTCTCCGGCGCGACCGCCCTTGCGGCGCCGGCGACGATCCGCTGGCTGGGACGTCCGGCCCGCGACCTGGTCCCGGGGGCCGCATGGCTTGCGGGGGCGCTCATGATCACGGCCCTGCTGAACGGGGCCTATGCGGGCGCCATCCGCGCCGCCACCGGCGACACGATCCGGTCCCCACCCTTCCTGGCCGCCCGACTTCTGGCGGACGGGCCGGGACGCCGCTATCTGCGCGCCCATTGCGGCGCCGCCGCCTCCGGTCCGCGGGGCGAGCCGCCCTGGGCGCTGTGCCGCTTCAGCCGCCTGCCCCTGACCGATTCCCAGGACATCCTGTGGTCCGGAGACCCCGCCAGGGGCGTGTTCGGCCGCGCATCCGCCGAGGAGCGCGCGAAGATCGACGCCCAGCAGTCCGCCTTCGTCATGCAGGTTCTGCTCAGCGATCCCGCAGGCGTGATCAGCGCCGCAATGAGAAATGTCGCCCGGACCCTGATCAGCGTCCAGCTGGACGACCCCCTGCGCGACCCGCACTTCTATCTCACCGATCCGGACTGGCGGGACACCTTCATCGCCGATCTGGTACATCATCTGGGGGGCTGCGGGCCGGACGAGACGGGGTGCCGTCCCCGGTTCACCGAGGTCCAGTCGGCGGTATGGCATGGCGGCCTGTTCGGCCTGTCCCTTGCGGTGATCGGCTGGCGGATGAATCGGCGCGACTGGAGGCGCGGCCTGCGGTGGGGCGTGGCGCCGGTGCGTGACGCCACGGCGGTCGTGCTGCTGTTCACCCTGGTCCTGCTGGTCAATGCGGGCGTCACCGGCACCCTGTCCGGACCGTTTGCCCGCTATCAGGCGCGGATCGCTTGGCTCGCACCCCTGGCCGCGCTCCTGGTGGTTTCAGCCGGCGACCTCCGACGCCTGCGGAAAGACGTTGGAGCCCGGGCGTCCCGGGACTAAGACACGGCGATGACCCTTGAACGACTGTTCGACGCCGCCGTGACGCGGCTTCCCGCGTCGATCCAGCCCGTGGCGCGGCGGATCGATCTGGCCTTCCTGCGCTTTGCCGCCGTGGGCGCGATCGGCTTCACGGTGGACCTGATCGTGTTGATGCTGCTGGTGCGGTTCGCCGGGTGGACGCCTGTGTCCCTGCCCGCGGTCGCAGGCAACGTCGTGATCACCACGGCGATGCAGGCCAGGTTCGTGTCCTTTCCCATCGCGGTGGCGTCCACCTGGGCGCTGAACCGGAACTGGACCTTCGGCGGCGGGGGCGGACGGCACATCCTGTCCGAGCTCGCGAGCTACGTGACCGTCCAGGGCGCGGGCGGCGTGGCCAATGTCGGGGTCTACTGCCTGGTGCTGGCCCTGCTGCCCGGACTGCAGGCCTGGCCGATCCTGCCTCTTGCGATCGGGTCGGGATTCGGGCTCTGTCTCACCTTCCTCGGGTCAAAATACTGGGCCTTCCGCAGCCCGCGATGATTGGACCTTTACAAAACCCGCGTCCTGCGCAATTTCGTCGCATGCGGTCATAACAGAAACGTGATATTGCGATGCAGCAATACGACTCTGTCGATGCCGATTCCGCTACGCCCCTTTCCATTGCCCACAGGAAACCGCCATGGTTGTCGTGCCCCTCAAGCCGCAGGAAGGCGCCGTAAGCCACGTGTCCGCTGAACAGACCTCTCTCGACCTGACGATCCTCATGCCCTGCCTGAACGAGGCCGAGACCATCGAGGTCTGCGTGCGCAAGGCCATGACCTGGCTCACCGCCTCCGGTCTCAGCGGCGAGGTGCTGGTGGCCGACAACGGCAGCCGGGACGGATCGCAGGGCATGGCCGAGGCTCTGGGCGCCCGGGTCGTGGCGGTGCCGGAAAAGGGCTACGGCGCGGCCCTGATCGGCGGCATCCGCGCCGCCCGCGGCAAGTACGTGATCATGGGCGACGCCGACGACAGCTATGACTTCTCGAAGCTGGACGCCTTCGTGGAGCGGCTACAGGACGGCGCGGACCTGGTCATGGGCAACCGCTTCAAGGGCGGCATCGAAAAGGGCGCCATGCCCCCCCTGCACTACTGGCTGGGCAATCCGGTCCTGTCCTTCATCGGCCGGCTGCTGTTCAACATTCCCGTGGGCGACTTCCACTGCGGCCTGCGGGGCTTCAACCGGGATTCGATCCTGGCGCTGGGCCTGAAGAGCCCGGGGATGGAGTTCGCCAGCGAGATGGTGGTGAAGGCCTCCCTCGCCAAGCTGGCCATGGAGGAGGTGCCCACCACCCTGCGTCCCGACGGCCGCAGCCGTCCGCCGCACCTGAAGACCTGGCGGGACGGCTGGCGTCATCTGAAGTTCCTGATGCTGCACAGCCCCAAGTGGGTGTTCATCTATCCGGGCCTGCTGCTGCTGGCGCTGGGGGTGTTCGGCTCGATCCTGCTGGCGCCGGGGGCCGTGGCCCTGACGCCGACCATCGAGATCGACATCCACTCCCTGGTCGTCGCCTGTTTCGCGGTGATGATCGGCACGCAGCTGGTGATGTTCGGGGCCCTGGCCCGACGCTATGCGATGATCGAGGGGGTTCTGCCGACTCCGACCAATTTCCGCGCCATTCTTCTGGGAATGGAGCTGGAGCCGATCCTGCGTCTGGCGGCGGTCATCCTGGTTGCGGGCCTCATCGGCGTGACGACCGCGGTGGTCCGCTGGGTGGGCAACGGTTTCGGTCCGATCGTGTACAACGACGTGATGCGGATGCTGGTGATCTCGTTGACGGCCGTGGCCGTAGCAGTGCAGATCGCAGCGGCCGGATTCCTTGCGTCCATGCTCAACATCCGCCGTTGATGAGGTTCTCTGTCGATGCACAGGCTACTGCGGCGATCTTGGGTCCAGGTCGTGCTCGGGGCGCTGATGCTGATGATGGTGGTGGCCGCCAGCGGTCGCCCCACCGTGTTCACCGACACAGATGACTACTACGCCCAGGGGCGCGGCGTCGCCCGCGCCCTGAAGCCGGTCGTGAGCCAGATCCTTCACATCCCCCGGAATCTGGACGAGGAAGACGCCGACCTGCAGGCCGAAGCCGACGAGGATCACACCTCCATGGCCGCACGGTCGCCCTATTACGGCGTCCTGCTCTATGGCGCCTTTGAGATCGGCACCCTTTGGCTCCTGGCCGCCATCCAGTCCCTGGTCGCGGCCTGGACGGTATTCACCCTCGTCCGGGGGGCGATCCAGGGTCCCAACGGCGCGCCGCCTCAGGTCTACCTGTCCGTGATGGCCGGTCTTAGCCTGCTGTCGACCCTGCCGTTCTTCGCCGGGTTCGGCATGCCCGATGTGTTCGCGCCGCTGGGAGCCCTGGCGACCGCGGCGCTGGCGGTCTACTGGGAGCGGTACGGCCGGCTGGAGATCGCCGGCCTGATCGCCGTGATCACCGCATCCCTGTGGTTCCACACCAGTCACATCCTTCTGGAAATCGCCCTGATCCTCATCACGGCGGCGGTGCTGTGGTGGTTCCGCGCCGGCGCCCGGACCGTGGCGCTGCGGACCGGGGTCCTGGGACTGATCGTGGTCTCGGCGTTCGCCTCGGACATCGCGTACCACGGGGTGGTCAAGCTGAGGACGGGCGAGGACCTGCACCGCCCCCCCTTCCTCAGCGCCCGGGTGCTGGCGGACGGTCCAGGACGGGTCTATCTGCGCGAGGCCTGCGCCAAGGCCAGCCCCTATGTGCTGTGCCGCTTCAAGAACAATCCGCTGGACGATTCCGACGAGATCCTGTGGGCCGATGATCCGGCGCGGGGCATCTTCAACGCGTCCAAGATCGATGTCCGCATCGCCCTGGCGCGGGAGGAGAAGACCTTCGTCCTGCAGACGATCCTGCACCATCCCCTCTCCCAGATCGGGGCGTCCCTCTCCAACTGGTTCGAGCAGATGAGCCTGGTCGATCTGTCGGAACCCCTCCGCGATCCCGGCTACTATTTCACCAATGTCTACTGGAAGGACACCAGCCTGCCGAGCCTGATCCCCGGCGGCCACGAGTGTCTGAAGCGCCCGCGCCTGTGCCGCCCCTGGATCTCGATCGAATGGATCTCCTATCTGCATGGCACGGTGATCCTGCTCGGGACCGCCTTCCTGATCTGGCGCGGGACCCGCCGGGACATCCGCGCCGCCGTGCTGGCCCGCAGACCGTTGCGGCCGGGCGGCCGCGAGGCCCTCGTCGCCGCGGCGGTGATTCTGATCCTGGCCGTGATCGCCAATTCCGCGATCACGGGAATCCTGTCGGGCCCCTTCGCCCGCTACCATGCGCGCATGGTGTGGATCATTCCCGCGGTCGCTGCGGTGACCGCCTGGCGGCTGGGCCCGGGCTTTGACGTGAAGGCCACGTGGGCCTATTGGAGTCAGCGGTTTCGGCGTCGACCTGCAAGTCAGGCCCGGGGATGAGCACGGACAAGATGCCGCCCAACACGAACAGGCCGGGCGCGATGCAATCCTACGTCTTTCACGATCCCAGCGGCCGTCGCGCACGGAACGTCCGCCTGCTGGGCGGGCTGGCGGTCGCCCTGTGCCTGGCCATGTTCGCCGCCTTCGCCGCCACCCTGGCCTTTGCGCCGCATGTGCCGGAGGTGCGCTTCCGCGACCCGCGCACACTGACGGCGCTCAACGTGAAGGTGCCGCGCCGGGCCACCCCCTGGACGGCGACACCCAAGCGGCCCCGGGTGCACGGCAGCGCGACGCGACCCCTGACCATCGCCTTCTATGTCAGCTGGGACGAGCAATCGGCCCAGGCCCTGCGCGAGCACCTGCAGGACCTCGATGTCCTGTCGCCCCAGTGGGTGATGGTCTCCACCGCCGACGGGCAGCTCTCGGCCACCTCCGACCCCCGCGCGGAAGAACTGATCCGCAACGCCAAGAAGCGACCGGCGATCATGCCGGTGGTGCACAACGCCGTGGACGGCGTCTGGGTGACCAAGCCGATCGAACAGCTGCTGCGCTCGCCCAAGGGGCGGGCGGCCCTGATCCGGAACCTGCAGACCCTGGCCGACCAGCGGGGCTTCTCGGGGTATATCTTCGATTTCGAGAACCTGACGCCGGCGGCGCTGGCGGCCTATCCCCAGTTCATCGCGGAGGCCAATGTCGCCTTCCAGCCCTCCAATCGCGAGATCTGGGTGACCGTGCCGGTGGATGACACGGACTGGCCGCTGCGCGCCCTGCAGAAGGCCGCCGACGCCATCGTGCCGATGATGTACGACGAGCACTGGCAGACCGGCTCGCCGGGACCCTCGGCCTCCCAGGCGTGGTTCCAGGCCAAGCTGTCGGAGTATCTGCGGGGGTTGGACCCCAACAAGATCGTCCTGGCGCTGGGTTCGTACGGGTATGACTGGGCCAAGGGCGAGACCCAGGCCCAGGCGATCACCTTCCACGAGGCCATGCAGTCGGCCCACGACGCCGGCGTTCCGGTGGTCTTCGACCACACGGCGCTGAATCCCATGTTCCGATATGCGGACGACAAGCAGGTGTCGCACGAGGTGTGGTTCCTCGACGCCGCCACCCTCTACAACCAGATCAAGATCGCCGACGCCTGGCGCCCCAGGGGCTACGCCGTTTGGCGGCTGGGATCCGAGGATCCCGGGATCTGGTCCCTGCTCGGTCGGCGCTATGACACGGCCTCGATCTCCGCCCTGCCGGACATGCCCGCCAGCCACGACATCGACTTCAACGGCTATGGCGAAGTGCTGAACGTGTCCGCGCAGCCGACCCCCGGCAAGCGCAGCCTGACCGTGGACAAACCCACCGGCCTTGTCAGCGACGAGACCTACCAGGTGTTCCCCACCGCCTGGATCGTGCAGCGGCTGGGCCAGAGCCCGGGCAAGGTGGCGCTGACCTTCGACGACGGGCCGGACCCGCGCTGGACACCGAAGATCCTGGACATCCTCAAGGCCAAGCAGGCGCCGGCGACGTTCTTCGTCATCGGGCGGAACATGGAGGACTATCCCGAGATCGTGAGCCGCGAGGTGCGGGAGGGCCACATCGTCGGCAGCCACACCTACACGCACCCCAACATCGCCGACGAGCCGCCCAGCGCCGTTCCGCTGGAGTTCAACCTGACCCAGCGCCTGTTCCAGACCATCACCGGGCGGACCCTGCGCTTCTTCCGCCCCCCCTATCTGGGCGACGCCTCGCCGTCCACCGCGGCGGAACTGGCGCCGCTGCTGACGGCGCAGAAACTGGGCTATGTCACAGTCGGCCTGAGGGTCGATCCGGACGACTGGAACCGCCCGGACAGCAATCTGATCGTCACGCGCACGCTGGCGGGGCTTGCGGAAACCAATCCCGAGGTCGCGGGCCAGGTGGTGCTGTTGCATGACAGCGGCGGCAACCGAAGCCACACGATCGAGGCCCTGCCCCACCTGATCGACGCCCTGCGGGCCCATGGCTATCAGCTGGTCAGCGTCGCCGACCTGGTGAACATGCCCGCCAGCCAGGCCATGCCCCCCGCCAACCGGGACGCCTACCAGCTGCTGCTGGACCGGGCGGTGTTCACCTCCGTGCGTGACTTCGACAAGTTCGTGGCGGCGATCTTCATGATCGCCATTCTGGTGGGCATGGCCCGGCTGCTGTTCCTGGCGGTGCTGGCCATCTACCACCGGATCCGCATCGACCAGCGCACCCCCGAGGAGATCGATCCCGCGACGGGTCCGTTCGTGACCGTGCTGATTCCCTGCTACAACGAAGAGGCGGTGATCGCCTCGTCCGTCCGGCAGGTCCTGCAGTCCGCCTGGACGAACATGGAAATCCTGGTGATCGACGATGGATCCAAGGACAACACCGCCGCCGAGGTGGAGGCGAACTTCAAGGACCATCCCAAGGTTCGCCTGCTCCGCTTCGAGAACGGCGGCAAGGCCATGGCGCTCAATCGCGGCCTCGCCGCCGCCCGGGGCGACATCATCGTGGCCCTGGACGCCGACACCCTGTTCGGCCGGAGCACCATTGGCCGGCTGGCCCGCTGGTTCCGCGATCCCCGGGTGGGCGCCGTGGCCGGCAACGCCCTGGTCGGGAACCAGGTGAACACAGTCACCCGCTGGCAGGCGCTGGAATACGTGTCCGCCCAGAACCTGGAGCGTCGGGCGCTGGCGGCGCTGGGCACCGTCACCGTCGTGCCCGGCGCCGTGGGCGCCTGGCGCCGCCAGGCCCTGGACGCCCTGGGCGGCTTCCCGCACGACACCCTGGCGGAGGATCAGGACCTGACCCTAGCCGCCCAGTCCGCCGGCTGGATCGTCGAGTTCGACCCGGAAGCCGTGGCCTTCACCGAGGCGCCGCAGACCGTCCAGGGCCTCTTGAAGCAGCGGTTCCGCTGGTCCTTCGGCACGCTGCAGTGCGTCTGGAAACACCGCCGCGACCTGTTCAACCGCAAGCGCCCGGCCCTGGGATTCATCGCCCTGCCGCAGATCTGGCTGTTCCAGATCTTCCTGACCACGGCTGCGCCGCTGGTGGACCTGGCCGTGGTGTTCAGCCTGATCGGGGCCGGCTTCGACCGGCTGTCCCATCCGGTGGAGTGGAATGACGAAGGTCTGGTCCGCGCCATGCTCTACTGGACGGCGTTCGTGTTGGTGGATCTCGCGGCGGCGACCATCGGCATGGCCATGGAGCGCAGAGCCCCCTGGGGCAGCCTGTGGTGGATCCCCGCACAGCGGTTCGGCTACCGCCAGCTCATGTACTACGTCGTGGTCAAGGCGGTGCTCAGCGCCCTGCACGGCCGCAAGGTGGAGTGGGGCTCCCTCACCCGTACGGCAACTGCGGTGGTGGACAACCGCGGCGACACCTCCGACGGCCCGCCGGGCGGCGCTGCGGAAGGGGCGTCCGATACGGGTTCCCCTAAGGCAGTTGCTTGACCCGGCGGCTTTGCCGTCTCAGCATGTCGCCCGACAGCCGCGACCCCTTCGATACGGGGATCGACGGACAGGTCTGAACAGACGGCGCGCGAAACGACGCGCCGCGGGGGAGTGACGCATGCGCCTGGACCAACTTCATCTGACCACCGCCCGCCGGCTGTGCGCGGCGACCGCGATCGGCCTTGTGACGGCGAGCCTGGCCCTCTCCGGCTGCGACAAGCTGCGCGGACCCGCCGCCGTGGATGACGCGCGGCTGGCCGCCGCCGACAAGGAACCCGGCGCCTGGATGAGCCACGGCCGGACCTGGTCGGAGCAGCGCTATTCCCCCCTCGAGAAGGTCAATGGCGGCAACGTCAAGGACTTGGGGCTGGCCTGGCAGTTCCAGCTGTCCACCAATCGCGGGGTCGAGGTGACGCCGGTGGTGGTGGACGGGGTGATGTACGTCACCTCCGCCTGGAGCCCGGTCTACGCCCTGAACGCCAAGACCGGCGAACTGCTCTGGAAATATGACCCGGAAGTGCCGAAGGAAACGGGCAAGTTCGCCTGCTGCGACGTGGTCAACCGCGGCGTGGCCGTCTGGAAGGGCCGGGTCTACTCCGCCACCCTCGACGGCCGGCTGGTGGCGCTGGACGCCAAGACCGGCAAGCCGGACTGGGTGGTGCAAACCACGCCCAAGTCCCTGCCCTACACCATCACCGGCGCGCCGCGCATCGCCCACGGGAAGGTGTTCATCGGCAATGGCGGCTCCGAATACGGGGTGCGGGGTTATGTCTCGGCCTATGACGCCGACACCGGCAAGCTGGTCTGGCGCTTCTACACCACGCCGGGGGACCCCTCGAAGCCGCAGGAAAACAAGGCCCTCGACATGGCCGTGAAGACCTGGAGCGGCGACTGGTTCAAGCAGGGCGGCGGCGGCGGCTCGCCCTGGGACTCCATGTCCTATGACCCGGAGACGAACACCCTGATCTTCGGCACCGGCAACGGTACGCCGTGGGACCAGAAGAAGCGCTCCGACGGCAAGGGCGACAACCTGTTCCTGTCCTCCATCGTCGCGGTGGACGCCGACACCGGCGAATACAAGTGGCACTACCAGACCACGCCGGGGGACGACTGGGACTTCGACTCGACCCAGACCCTCGTCCAGGCGGACCTGACCATCGACGGCAAGCTGCGCAAGGTGGTGATGCAGGCGGCCAAGAACGGCTTCTTCTATGTGATCGACCGGACGACGGGCAAGCTGATCAACGCCCACAACTACGTCACCACCAACTGGGCCACGGCCGTCGATCCGACCACCGGCCGCCCGGTGGAGACCGGCGACCCCCGCTACAAGACCGGCGTGTCCCTGGTCATGCCGTCCGGCTTCGGCGGGCACAACTGGCACCCCATGTCCTTCAGCCCCAAGACCGGGCTGGCCTATATCCCGGCCCAGGACGTACCCAGCGCCTACGGATCGGACGATCACTACGGTTACAGGAACGGCGAATGGAACGTCGCCCAGAACCCCGCCCTGAACGCCATGCCCACGGACAAGAAGGCCCTGGCGGCGGTGAAGAACTCCCTCAAGGGCAAGCTGGTGGCCTGGGACCCGGTGACCGGCAAGGAAGCCTGGCACACGGATCACAAGGGGCCGTGGAACGGCGGAACCCTGGCCACCGCCGGCGGCCTGGTGTTCCAGGGGACCATCGACGGCCACTTCAACGCCTATGACGCCTCCAACGGCAAGGAGGTGTGGAGCCGGGACATCTACACCGCCGCCCTGGCCGGGCCGATGACCTATGAGGTGGACGGGGAGCAGTATGTGGCCGTAGGGGCGGGCTTCGGCACCCTGTTCTACATCATCGGCGGCTTCGCCCTCGACGATCACCTGGGCGTGCCGGAAAACGGCCGGATCCTGGTCTACAAGCTGGGCGGACAGGCGGTGCTGCCCAAGCCGAACCTGACCCGAATCCCGGTTCCGCAGCCCCCCGCCCAGACGGCGTCGCCCGCCGTGATCGCGACAGGGCAGATGAAGTACCAGACCTATTGCATCTACTGCCACGGCTACAACGCCATCGGCGCCGGCGTGATCCCCGACCTGCGCTACTCCGCCCTCATCGGCGACTCCAAGGCGTTCAAGAGCGTGGTGCTGGGCGGCGAGCGGAAATCCCTGGGCATGGTCAGCTTCTCGAGCGTCCTCAGCGACTCCGACGCCGACGCCGTGCGCGCCTATCTCATCCAGGAGGCCGGCCGCGCCTATGCGGACCAACACCCGTCCAAGGGGAAATAGGCCCGCCGCGGCCGTGAGTTACCGGGCCTGAATTACGGGGTCGGCGGCGGATCGTCGCCGGCCTCGGCGCCGACATAGCCCGGCAGCGACCAGCCCAGCGCCAGCGCCCCGGCCCGGAGCGCAAAGGCGCCCCCGACCCCCAACAGGGCCGCGTAGTCGGGGCTGGCGCCCATCAGGCGGAACAGGACGAACAGGCCGGCGCCGAGGACGGCGGCGGACACATAGATCTCCCGGCTCAGCAGCACCGACGGGCGACCCGCCAGCACGTCACGCACGATCCCGCCGAACGAGGCGGTGAGCACGCCCATGGTGACGCTGATCAGGGGCGGCGCCCCGTAGTCCGCCGCCTTGGCCGCGCCCGCCACGGCGTAGGCGGCCAGGCCCACGGCGTCGAGCCACAGCAGCACCGACTGCCCCCACCGCCGGGCGCCGAGGGACCAGATCAGTCCGGCGACGGCGATGCAGATGGCCACATAGACCGGCTCCCGCACCCAGAAGACCGGCGCGCCCAGCAACAGATCCCGCAAGGTGCCGCCCCCCACGCCGGTGACCGCCGCGAAGAACGCGAAGGTGACAAGGGTCTGCCCGCGCCGCGCCGCCGCCAGGGCGCCGGTGGCCGCGAACACGGCGATGCCCGCATAGTCGAGCACGGCCAGGGTCGAACTGTCAGGAAGGAGCGCCATGGCCGACCCCGGGCCTACCAGGCGCCGACATTGGGCATGCTGCTCCAGGGCTCGGCGGGCGCCAGCGCGCCGCCCTTCTGCAGCAGTTCGATGGAAATGCCGTCGGGGGAGCGGACAAAGGCCATGCGACCGTCCCGCGGGGGGCGGTTGACGGTCACGCCGCCGCCCTGCAGCCGGGCGCAGGCGGCGTAGATGTCATCGACCTCGTAGGCCAGGTGGCCGAAATTGCGCCCGCCGGCATAGGCCTCCGGATCCCAGTTATAGGTCAGCTCGACCATCGGCGCCTGGTCGACCCGGGCCCGGTCGATATCCTGCGGCGCGGCAAGGAAGACGAGGGTGAACCGGCCTCCCTGATTGTCGATCCGCCGCACCTCCTCGAGGCCCAGCAGGTCGCAGTAGAAATGCGTGGCGGCTTCGAGGTCAGCCACCCGGACCATGGTGTGGAGATACTTCATGGGCGTCCCTTCAGGATTGAGCGGAATTTACAGCAGACGGGGCTCAGGCGTCCCGAGTCTGTTTGCGCCAGAGGGCGGCATAGTCGCCGTCCTTCCGGAGCAGGGTCGCGTGGTCGCCGCGCTCGACGATCTCGCCGCCCCGAAGGACGAGGATCAGGTCGGCGTCGGCGACGGTGGACAGCCGGTGCGCCACGACCAGCATGGTGCGGCCGTCCCGGGCGCGGCGCAACGTGTCCTGGATGGCGGCTTCGGTGCGGCTGTCCAGGGCGCTGGTGGCCTCGTCCAGGATCAGCAGCCGCGGATTGGCCAGCAGGGCGCGGGCGAGGCCCACCCGCTGCCGTTCGCCGCCGGACAGCTTGAGACCCCGTTCGCCCACCTTGGTGTCGAAGCCCTCCGGCAACTGGCGGATGAAGGGGCCCAGCTCCGCCGCCTCCGCCGCCGCCTCGATCTCGGCGGGGGTGCTGTCGGGGCGGGCGAAGGCGATGTTGGACCCAAGCGTGTCGTTGAACAGGGCCACGTCCTGC
>Ga0075019_10000911_pt1 | contig 16939 bp, 15 predicted proteins | sample ColStrG_CSR_2013_FD_71473 | JGI IMG/M metagenome (GOLD analysis project Ga0075019, IMG submission 71473) | Freshwater sediment microbial communities in response to fracking from Pennsylvania, USA - Cold Stream Run_MetaG_CSR_2013 | ecosystem: Environmental > Aquatic > Freshwater > Creek >...
GGACGAGGGCGCGGCCGGTGCCGACCTCGAGCGCGACCGCGTCGGTCCCGTCCTCGAACTGCTCCAGCAGGGCGCCGACGTGGCGGAAGGCGTCCTCCACGGTGTCGAGGGACCGCACCCGGTCGGCGAGTTCGGCCCCGCCGCCGGTCCACAGCAGCTCCTGGCCGACGTGCAGGGCGATGGCGGCGTCGCCGGTGACCAGGCCTGCCGCCGCGAACAGGGCGACGGCCCCGTCGAGCGGGGTCACCCGGTCGGCGTCGTCCAGGTCGGGGAACGACCGTTCTTCGGCGGCCAGGGCCAGTGCCTGGGCCAGTCCGGCGTCCCCCGCCTCCAACCGGACGAGGGCGACCAGCGTCTGGATGACGACCCCTGACACCCCGGGCAGGGACGCTCCGGCGTGCTCCACGTCGTCGACCTCGAACGCCATTGGGTCCTTCCGATCTGTTCTGATTCCAGGGGTCGCACGCTCACGACCGTGCTCCCTCCTTCTTCGTCCCCTGGCACCCGGTGCTTTAGCCCCGTACCGACATCGGTCCGCCGCACCGATGTCGCCCCTGGGTGCCTTGCGGGCCGTCGTGCACCACCGGTTGCCACGGCGGGCCGGCGGGCCGGCCGACGGGCCGGCAGGCGCCCGTCGAGCGCCCCTACACTCGGGCCATGACCATCCACGACGTCACCCTCAACACGCTCCAGGGCGAGCAGACCTCGCTCGGGGACTACCGCGGCACCACCCTCCTGGTGGTCAACGTGGCCTCGAAGTGCGGACTCACCCCGCAGTACGAGGGCCTGGAGCGCCTGCAGCAGACCTACGGCGACAAGGGCTTCAGCGTCCTCGGGTTCCCGTGCAACCAGTTCGGCGCCCAGGAGCCGGGCTCCTCCGAGGAGATCGCCACGTTCTGCTCGACCACCTACGGGGTCTCGTTCCCCATGTTCGAGAAGGTCGACGTCAACGGCGACGACCGCCACCCGGTCTACGAGGAGCTCACCGCGTTCCCGGATGCGGAGGGCGAGGCCGGCGACATCCAGTGGAACTTCGAGAAGTTCCTGGTCGGCGCCGACGGCACGATCCTGCAGCGGTTCCGCCCCATGGTCGACCCCGAGGCGCCGGAGGTCATCGACGCCATCGAGGCCAACCTGCCGGGCTGAGCCCCGACCCGCCCGACGCAGTGGCGCCCGGTCCGGGACCCGACGGCCCGCCGGCCGGCGCGCCCGGCCCGGCACGGGCCGCGACGCCGCCCCACCGCGAGCAGGTCGTCGACGGCCTCGCCGAGGTGTGGGCCTCGTTCGCCTCGGCGTGCGAGGACCTCGCGCCGCCGCAGTGGGAGCTGGCGACGGACTGCCCCGGCTGGACGGTCCGCGACCAGGTCTCCCACATCATCGGGGTCGAGCGCATGGTGCTGGGTGACGAGGCCCCGCCGCCCCTCGCCGTCGCCCCCGCGCACGTGCGCAACGAGTTCGCCGCGCTCAACGAGCCGTGGATCGAGGCCCGGCGGAGGGTGCCCGGGCCCGACGTGCTCGCCGAGTTCCGGGCGGTGACCGCCCGCCGGTCCGCCGAGCTCGCCGCCATGCCGGCCGAGCGGTTCGACGTGGTCGGATGGAGCCCGGTGGGGGAGGTGCCCCACCGCGACTTCCTGGTGACCCGGGTGCTCGACAGCTGGGCCCACGAGCAGGACGTGCGCCGCGCGGTCGGCCGTCCCGGCGGCCGTGACGGCGCCGGCGAGTCCGCGGTCCTCGACCGGTGCACCGGCACCATGGCCTACGTGGTGGGCAGGCGCGTCGCCCCGCCGGACGGGACCACGGTGTGCTTCGTGGTCACCGGACCGCTCGGGCGACGGCTGGTGGTGGCGGTGCACGGAGGACGGGCGGCCGTGGTCGGCGACGACGGACCGGACCGTCCGACGGTGACCCTCACCATGGACCAGTCCGCGTTCTGGCGGCTCGGGTTGGGTCGGGTCGCCGCCGCCGCCGCCCTCGGGTCCGGTGCGGTGTCGGTCGACGGCGACGTCGGCCTCGGGCACCGGGTGCTCGGGTCGATGGCCTTCATGGTCTGAGGGCCCGCCCGGTGCCCGGTGCCCGGTGTCCGGGGCACCGAGTGGCAGGGGTCCCGACCGGTCGCCGTGCAGGTCCGCACGGGTGCGCGGTGGGGCGGGAAGTGAGGCCCCCGGGGGCCGGTACACTCCTCTATTCGTATGCGAGCCACAGCAGCGCCCGAGGAGGGCAACAAGGTCCGTCTCACCGTCGAGATCGACGAAACCGAGATGGACGACGCCCTCGACGACGTGCTCCAGCGTCTGTCGCGCGAGGTCCGGGTGCCCGGGTTCCGGCCGGGGAAGGTACCCCGCAAGGTCCTCGAGTCGCGGATGGGCGGAAGGGTCGCACTGCGCGGCGAGGCCATCCGCGAAGCCCTGCCCGAGTTCTACTCACGGGCCGTCGACCAGACCGAGGTCGACCCGATCGACCAGCCCGACATCGACATCACCTCCGGCGAGGAGTCGGGGCCGCTGTCGTTCGAGGCCGTCGTCGAGGTGCGTCCCACGGTGGCCATCCCCGGGTACGGCGGCCTGGTCGTCACCCTGCCCGCCCTCGATGTCACCGACGAGGAGGTCACCGCCCAGGTCGACCGGCTGCGGGCGACCTCGGGCGAACTGGTCGACGTGACCCGTCCCGTGCTCTCGGGCGACCAGGTCACCATCGACATCCGGGGCACCCGCCCGGAGGCGGACGCCGACGGTGACGACTCCGACCTGACCGCCGACGACTTCCTCTACGAGGTCGGCTCCGACACGGTCATCCCCGGGCTCGACGACCAGCTGACCGGCACCAAGGCCGGCGACACCGTCACGTTCGACGCCGAGATCGAGGCCCTGGAGCAGACCGTCTCGTTCACCGTGGCCGTCAAGGAGGTCAAGGAGCTGTCGCTCCCCGACGCCGACGACGCCTGGGCCGAGGAGGCCTCCGAGTTCGCCACCATGGACGAGCTGCGGGCCGACATCGCCGAACGGCTGCGCCAGCGGCGGATCGTCGAGGCCCAGATGGCGCTCCAGCAGAAGACCGTCGAGGCGCTCTGCGAACTGGTCACCGAGGAGATCCCCGAGCAGCTGGTCCTCCAGGAGCTGCGCGAGCGGATCCACGACCTCAACCACCGCCTCGAGGGCCAGGGTATGAACCTCGGGCAGTTCCTCGGGGTCACCGGGCGCTCCGAGGAGGAATTCCTGGAGGAGCTGCGGGCCCAGTCGCTCCAGAGCGTGAAGGCCGACCTCGCACTGCGGGCGTTGGTCGAGGCCGAGGCCATCGAGGTCACGGACGAGGAGCTCGACGAGGAGTTGGCCGCCATGGGCAGCCGCCTCGACATGGACGCCGACCAGGTCCGGAGCCAACTCGAACAGGCCGGGAGGCTGTCGGCGGTACGCTCGGACCGTCGCAAGGCCAAAGCGATGCGATGGCTCGTTGATTCCGTCGAGTTGGTCGACGAAAGCGGGGCGCCCGTATCGCGGGACGACCTCAAGGTGAACCAGGGCGAGGAGGACTCGGAGTGAGCTTCACAGAGGCAAGCAGGTCGATCGAGGCACAGGGCTACAGCGTGCCGTGGGTCGTCGAGTCCACCAGCCGGGGGGAGCGCAACTACGACCTGTTCTCCCGTCTGCTGAAGGAGCGCATCATCTTCCTCGGCACGCCGATCAACGACACGGTGGCCAACCTGGTGTGCGCGCAGCTCCTGTTCCTCGAGTCGGAGGAGTCGGACAAGGACATCCACCTCTACATCAACTCACCGGGTGGGGACATCACCGCGCTGTTCGCCATCTACGACACCATGAAGTACATCAAGCCGGACATGTCGACGTTCTGCTTCGGCCAGGCGGCCTCGGCCGCCGCCGTGCTGCTCGGCGCCGGCACCAAGGGCAAGCGCTTCGCCCTGCCGCACGCCCGGATCCTGCTCCACCAGCCCTTCGGCGGTGTCGAGGGCCAGGCCAGTGACATCGAGCTGCAGGCCCGGGAGATCCTCCGCATGCGGGACCTGCTGAACGGCATGCTCGCCGACGACACCGGCCAGAGCCCCGAGCGGGTGTCGAAGGACACCGACCGCGACTTCATCATGACCGCGGCCGAGGCTGTCGAGTACGGCCTGCTCGACGAGGTCATCACCGCGCGCGACACGCTCCCCATCGACGCCATCGGCGCCGCCTAGCAAGTTCGGCCCGGGAGCGGGTGCCGGCCGATAAGGCCCGGTTCGCGCCACCCCAGCCGCTAGGATCGGTGGTCCCGACAATCGGGGGCGCCGGGTGGTTCGCACCGGGAGCAGTTCCCACTGGCAGCACAGCGTTCGGTCGAGCAGCAGGGCCGCCGACAGAAGGACACGAGGAACCGACGTGGCGAAATTCGGAGACGGTGGCGACCTGGTCAAGTGCAGTTTCTGCGGCAAGTCGCAGAAGCAGGTCAAGAAGCTGATCGCCGGTCCCGGGGTCTACATCTGCGACGAGTGCATCGAGCTGTGCAACGACATCATCGCCGAAGAGCTTGCCGACACCACCGAGCTGAGCTTCGACGAGCTGCCGAAGCCCAAGGAGATCTACGAGTTCCTGAACGACTACGTGATCGGCCAGGAGTACGCCAAGAAGATCCTGTCGGTCGCCGTCTACAACCACTACAAGCGGGTCCAGGCCGGTAACAACGGAGCCCACGACAACGACGTCGAGCTGGCGAAGTCGAACATCCTCCTCCTCGGCCCGACCGGCTGCGGCAAGACCCTGCTGGCCCAGACCCTGGCCCGCATGCTCAACGTGCCCTTCGCCATCGCCGATGCCACCGCCCTGACCGAGGCCGGCTACGTGGGCGAGGACGTGGAGAACATCCTCCTCAAGCTGATCCAGGCCGCCGACTACGACGTGAAGCGGGCCGAGACCGGGATCATCTACATCGACGAGATCGACAAGATCGCCCGCAAGTCGGAAAACCCGTCGATCACCCGTGACGTCTCCGGCGAGGGCGTGCAGCAGGCGCTGCTGAAGATCCTCGAGGGCACGACCGCCTCGGTCCCGCCCCAGGGCGGCCGCAAGCACCCACACCAGGAATTCATCCAGATCGACACGACGAACATCCTGTTCATCTGCGGCGGCGCCTTCGCCGGGATCGACCAGATCATCGAGAGCCGCATCGGCCGCAAGGGCATGGGATTCCGGGCCGAGGTCCGCAAGGCGTCCGAGCGCGACGACTCGGAGCTGCTGCGCCACGTCCTCCCCGAGGACCTGATGAAGTTCGGCCTCATCCCCGAGTTCATCGGCCGCCTCCCGGTGGTCAGTGCCGTGTCGCACCTCTACAAGGAGGCGCTGATCCGCATCCTGATGGAGCCCAAGAACGCCCTGGTCCGCCAGTACAAGCGGACGTTCGAGCTGGACCACGTCGAGCTGGAGTTCACCGACGACGCCCTCGAGGCCGTGGCCGAGCAGGCGCTGCTGCGGGGCACCGGCGCCCGCGGCCTGCGGGCCATCCTCGAGGAGGTGCTGCTCGAGGTCATGTACGACCTACCCAGCCGTACCGACATCTCGAAGTGTGTGGTGGACCGGGCCGTCGTGCTCGACAAGGTCCACCCGACCCTGGTGCCGCTCAGTCCGCCGACCAAGGCGAGCCGCAGCCGCCGGGCCGCCTCGTAGGGGTCCGCCCCCTGTCCGCGCCGTCGCACCGGAGCACCGTGGCTCCCCGCGCCCACCCGTGACCTTCGGCGACCTCACCGACGCCCTGGTGTGGCTGGACGGGCACGTCGATTTCGAGTCGGCCATGCCGACCCGTCGGTCGCTGCCGTCCCTCGACCGCATGCGGGCGCTGGCCCGCCTGCTGGGCGACCCGCACACCGCCTATCCGGTCATCCACATCACCGGGACCAACGGCAAGGGGTCGACGGCGGCCATGACCAGCTCGCTGCTGTCGGCCATGGGGCTCAGCGTGGGCACGTACACCAGCCCGAACCTGTCCCGGGTGAACGAGCGCCTCGCCCGCAACGGCGAACCCATCGACGACGAGGCGTTCTGCGACGTCCTCGACTCACTGGCCCGGGTGGAGTCCCTGATGGACGAGCCCCCGACCCGGTTCGAGCTCCTGACCGCCGCCGCCCTCCTGTGGTTCGCCGACGAGGCGGTCGACGTGGCGGTGGTCGAGGTGGGTCTGGGCGGCACGTGGGACTGCACCAACATCGTCCACGGCGCGGTGTCGGTCATCACCAACATCAGCTACGACCACACCGAGGTGCTCGGTCCGACCCTCGAGGACATCGCCCGCGACAAGTCGGGGATCTTCAAGTCCGGCGGTCGGGCCGTGGTGGGCGAGACCGACCCGGTGCTGGTGGCGCTGTTCCGCGCCGAGGCGGAGGGGGCCGGCATCCAGGAGGTGTGGGCCCGGGGCGTGGACTTCGGCTGCACGTCCAACCGGCTGGCGGTGGGCGGCCGGCTGGTGGACCTGCGCACCCCCGGCGCCGCCTACGGCGAGGTGCTGGTGCCGCTGCACGGGAGCCACCAGGGGGACAACGCCGCCTGCGCGCTGGCGGCGGCCGAGGCGTTCTTCGGGTCGCCGCTGCACGAGGGCGTGGTCGCCGAGGGGCTGGGTGCGGTGCGGGTGCCGGGTCGGCTCGAGGTGATCGGGCGCCACCCGCTGGTGCTGGTCGACGGTGCCCACAACGCCGCCGGCATGATGGTCCTCGCCCGGTCGTTGACCGAGGAGTTCGCCACCGAGGGGGAGACGACGGCGGTCGTCGGGATGCTCACCGGCCGGGATCCGACCGCCATGCTCGACGCCCTGGTGTCGGCCGGCGTGCGCTCGGTGGTCGCCTGCGCCCCGGACAGCCCGCGGGCGATGCCGGTAGGGGACGTGGCCGCAGCCGGGGTGTCGCTGGGCATGGAGGTGGCCGTCGCCGGTTCACCGGCCGAGGCGGTCCGCCTGGCCGTGGAGCGGGCGGACCCGGACGACCGGGTGGTGGTGTGCGGCTCGCTCTACGTGGTGGCCGCCGCCCGTGACGCGCTCGGTGCCGGAGGCGCCTGAGTCCGAAGTGGCTCAAGGGCGGGGTCGGCCGTGACGATGACCACGGCATGTATCCGGTGGCAGCAGGTCGCGAGGACTGAGCGGATGGCGTTGCGCGTCGTGGGCGCGGGTGTCGGCCGCACGGGGACCACCTCGCTCAAGCTCGCGCTCGAGCGCCTGCTCGGCGGACCCTGTCACCACATGTACGAGATGTTCGTCGACCCGGGGGAGATCCCCCGGTGGACGGCGGTCATCGAGGGCCGGCCGGTCGACTGGACGACCATGTGCGACGGGTTCGTGGGCGTCGTGGACTGGCCCGGGGCGGCGTTCTGGCCCGAGTTGAGCATCGCCAACCCGGACGCACTGGTGATCCTGTCGGTGCGAGACGCCGAGAGCTGGTACCGCAGCGCCTCCAATACCGTCTTCCAGGTCTACGACAACGCCCCGGCGGTGTGGTCGGACTGGTTCGACGCCATGCACCGGTTGCTGGAGGAGCGGTTCAGCTGCGACTTCGGCGACCCGGACGCCATGATGGCGGCGTTCGAGCGGCACAACGAGGCGGTCCGGCGTGCCATTCCCCCGGCCCGCCTGCTCGAGTGGACCCCGAGCGACGGCTGGGACCCGATCTGCGACCGGCTGGGCGTGGGCGTGCCCGCCGAACCGTTCCCACGGACCAACGACACCAACCAGTGGCGCGAGCTGCTCGGGCTCGCGCCGATCGCGTGACGGGCCGAGCGGGCGGCCCGCGACCCCACTCCGTGGCTACGATGCCGTCATGACCCAGCAGCTGCCGCCGCCGGGCTGGTACCAGGACCCGGCGGACCCGGCGTTCCTGCGCTACTGGGACGGCGGCACCTGGACCGAGCACCGGAGCCACCCGGTGGCCCCGTCAGCCGTCGGCGCCGGATCGGGCGTACCCCCGACGGGCAAGCAGCTGCTGCGCGCCTCGCTCGCCCTCTTCCGCCAGAACCGGCGGATGCTCTGGCTCCCGGTCCTGTCCGGGGTGACCACCGCGCTGTCCTTCCTGGTGGTCACCGGGCTGGTGGCGATCCCGCTCCTGGCGTCGCACACCGTGGCCAACGGCCGTTCCGGGCTGTACGCGCTCGTCGCGTTCCCGGGCATGGTGGTGGCCAACTTCATCGCCGTGTTCTTCAATGTCGCCCTGGTCTTCGCCGCCAACGAGCAGATGGAGGGCCGTCCGGTCGACATCGGCGGTGCGCTCCGGCTCGCCTGGCAGCGCAGGCGGGTCGTCTTCACCTGGGCCCTCCTGTCGGCCACGGTCGGCACGGTCATCCGGGCCGTCGAGCAGCGGCTGGGCGTCCTCGGCCGGGTGGTCGGGATCCTCGGCGGGCTGGCGTGGGCGGTGGCGACCTTCATGGTCATCCCGGTCCTGGCGTTCGAGGACCTCGGGCCCATCGCGGCGCTCAAGCAGTCGTCCCACCTGCTCACGACGACGTTCGGCACCATCGCCCGCGGCGCACTGCGCTTCGGCATGCTGTTCCTGGCCTGGGTGCTGCTCGCCGTCGGGGTCATGGTGGCCGGCGGCGTGCTGGCCGCCTCGGGCGCGGTCATCCCCGGGATCGTGCTCGGCGCCGTCGGGGTCGTGGGCCTCTTCGTCGTCGGCATGTACGCGGCGGCGGCCGGTATGTACCTCCGCACCATCCTCTACCGCTACGCCACCGGCCGGACCGTGCCGGACCTCGGTTTCGACCTCTCCCGTACCTTCAACCGGTAGCGGGCGGACCGGCCCCGACCGACCCGGGCGCACCGACCCGGACCGGACGCCCGGGGACACGGCGGGACGGGTCAGACGACCAGGTGCCTGCCCAGGAAGGCGAGCGACGGCGGCTCCTGGGAGGTGAAGAACGGGTCGGTGTGGCAGCCCGCCGCGAACACCACCGTCGACGACGGGGCCGGCAGCGCCGCTGCCAGCGCGACCACCCCCGGGTGGAAGGGGTCGTCGGCTCCCGATGCGACCCGGACCGGCGTACCCGCCAGCGCTCCGGCGTGGGTCACCACGTCGTGTGACGCGAACACCTGCGACGAGGTGAACGCACCGGCGTTGGCGCCCGCGGCGTCGGTGTAGGTGGTCCAGACGGCGGGGCTGATGGCCGCCACCGCCGACACCAGTCCCGGGTGCTGCTCGGCCAGGGCGATGGCCCCGTACCCGCCCATGGAGATCCCCATCGCCCCGATCCGCTGCGGCGGGACGCCGAGGCCGCGCTGGCGGCACATCGGGATCAGTTCGTCCACCACCATGGCCATCGGGTCGTCGCCGGGGTGCGGGTTCCAGTAGCCACCGCCGCCGTCGACGGTGACCATGGCCATCGGCGGCAGCGGACGGCCGTCGACGTCGAGGGCCACCGCCTCGGCGGGGGACATCCCGACCACCGCGTCGGTGTGGTCGCCACCGAAGCCGTGGAGCATCACGACCAGCGGCAGCACGCTGCCCGGACCGTGCCCGGGCGGGTAGGCGATCGTGTAGCCGACCGGCCGGCTCCGGGCCGCCGAGTGGAACGAGCCCGAGAACGACGGTCCCGGCGCCGCACCGGTGCGCGGTGGGACCGGGACCGAGCACGCGCCGTCGAGCTGGTCGAGGGCCTGCCTGCCGGGCAGCACCCCGTGGGAGACCAGCTCGAACCCGGCGCCCCCGGCGGTGACCATCACCGCGGCCCCGCCCAGTCCGGCAGCCAGGAACCGGCGCCGGGTCAGGCGTCGCTGTCCGGGGTCATCCACGTTCGGCATCGACCGAGCCTTGCACGGCCCCCGTCCGCGGACGGGGAGCGCGGGGGTCCCTCCGCGGCCCGGCACGGCGGGTCGGCGATCCGGGCAGGTCAGCGGTGGGACGAGGCCGGGACCGACTGGATGATGGCCAGGCACATCTCGTCGGAGGATCCGTCGCCCCACACGATGAACCGGGCCGGCTGCCTGCGCAGCTGCGGCAGTTCCTGGCGGAGCTTCGGGTCGTAGGTGCACGAGACGCCGAGGGTGTCGCCGGGATGGGTGACCACCGGGGTCTTCAGGTCGTAGTAGCGCTGGTCGTCGAAGTTGTAGCGCGGTACGTCGACCAGGACACGGGCCGTCGGGGTCCCCGGGTTCAGGACCACCTGGAACGAGGTGCCGGTGAGGTGCATGTGGGGGGTGATCCGCAGGATCCTCCAACCCGGGTCGGCCGGATGGACGCACGTCGTGGTGACTCCGACCGGCGGGTTCGCCGGGTCGTGCCCGCACATCGCCTCGATAGCCGTGGTCTCGAGTACCGCACCGGGCCCGAATCGGTGGCCGAGGTCGGCCATGGCGGCGGCCCGGTCGCACAGGGGTCCGGTGACGCCGGCGGGACAGGGGACGTCCGGCGGGTTCACCTCCTGCTGGATGGACAGGGGGGCCAGGTGGGTGCCGGCCGGGACGGTGTCGAGGCGCAGCGAGGCGTGCACCGTCCTGTCGCCCTTCAGGAGGTTGTAGTGGATCTGCTCCACGATGAGGCTGCCCGCCGGCAGCAGCATGCCGGTGCCGGCGGGTTCGGCGTCGAGGCGCTGGCCCGGGACCCACACGGTCAGCCACTCGTCGTTGGTGAAGCCGTTGGTCGAGGTGACCGGCAGGTTCGGCTGGCCGAAGCAGGTCCACCCCCTGCCGTGGTGGTCGGCGGACCGGGCCGCGGACGCCAGCTCGGCCGGGACCAGGGCCAGGATGGCATGGTGCACCTCGGGGCTGTTGGGGAAGAACCGGGACGACACGATGTACCGGTCACGGGTCACGTGCGGGTCGACCAGGGTGCAGTGGTAGTCGTCGGTGGCGCCGTTGACCGACTGCGGCGTGTACGCCCGGCCCGAGGCGCGGATCGAGGTCACCGTCGGGCCCGACGCACCGGCGGTGCGCGGGGCGAAGGCGATGGCGCATCCGGTGGCGACGAGCGCCCCGACGAGGGTGAGGCGGAGGGTGCGTGACGACATCCGGTCGATGCTAGCCACCGCCCGGCGGACGGGCACCCGGCGCACCGGCGCCGGACGCGAGTGCCCGTGTCGGGCCCGTGGGTGACATGACGGTGACCGCCTGGTGCCGCGCGATGGCCACCGTCGACTTCGGCTAGCCTGCCCCGCTTGTGGGACGAACTCTGGTACTAGCCAAGCCCGACGCCGTGGAACGCGGACTGTCCGGCGAGATCATCAGCCGTATCGAGCGCAAGGGCCTCCGCCTGGTCGCCGCCGAGCTGCGCACCATCACGACCGAGACGGCTGCGGCGCACTACGCCGAGCACGACGGCAAGCCGTTCTTCGACGAGCTGGTGGTGTTCATCACCCGGTCGCCGGTGCTGGCGATGGTGGTCGAGGGCCCCGACGACACCTACAAGGTGGTCCGCAACCTCATGGGGGCCACCAACCCGGTCGACGCCGCACCCGGGACCATCCGTGGCGACCTCGCCATCGAGATGGGCGAGAACCTGGTGCACGGCTCGGACTCCAACGAGTCGGCCGAGCGGGAGATCGCACTCTTCTTCCCCGACCTGTAGGACCCGGTCCGCCGGACCGCGCTGCGGCCGGGACCGTCTCCCACCCGGACACCCCTCCTGAACAGGGACGCAGCCGTCCCCGGCCTCGCCGCGTCCCCGGCCGCCCTTGTGCCCCCCTCCCGCATCCCGTAGCCTGAAGGGCACATGCCAGCTGCAACGACCTGCCTGCGCAGCGGAAACCCGGACTGCGCACGCGCCCCCGTGTCCGCCAGCCCGATGATCGACAGAGGAGTGCATCTCTGATGCGCGACAACAGTTTCTCCCTCCTGGGACGCGACATGGCCGTGGACCTCGGTACCGCCAACACCCTGGTGTACGTGCGAGGCCGCGGCATCGTGCTGAACGAACCGTCGGTGGTGGCGGTCAACACGAAGGACGGCCGCCCGCTGGCCGTCGGCGCCGAGGCCAAGCGCATGATCGGCCGCACCCCGAGCCACATCCAGGCCATCCGGCCGCTGAAGGACGGTGTCATCGCCGACTTCGAGATCTGCGAGAAGATGCTGCGCTACTTCATCCACCGGGTCCATCAGCGGCGCTTCGCCAAGCCGCGCATGGTCATCTGTGTCCCGTCGGGCATCACCGGGGTCGAGCAGCGCGCCGTCATGGAGGCCGCCGAGTACGCCGGCGCCCGCAAGGCCTACATCATCGAGGAGCCCATGGCCGCGGCCATCGGCGCCGGCCTGCCCGTCCACGAGCCCACCGGCAACATGGTGGTCGACATCGGCGGAGGCACCACCGAGGTCGCGGTCATCTCCCTCGGCGGCATCGTCACCAGCCAGTCGATCCGGATCGGCGGCGACGAGCTCGACGAGGCGATCGTGTCCTTCGTGAAGAAGGAGTACAGCCTGGCCCTCGGGGAGCGCACCGCCGAGGAGATCAAGATCGCCCTCGGCTCGGCCTACGAGCTCGAGGAGGAGCTGCACGCCGAGATCCGCGGTCGTGACCTGGTCACCGGACTGCCGAAGACCGTCGTCATCTCCACCCAGGAGATCCGCCAGGCCATCGACGAGCCGGTGTCGGCCATCGTCGACGCCGTCAAGGTGACCCTGGACCGCACCCCGCCGGAGCTGGCCGCCGACATCATGGAGCAGGGCATCGTCCTGACCGGTGGCGGCGCCCTCCTGCACGGACTCGAGAGCCGCCTGACCCAGGAGACGGGCATGCCCATCGTGGTGGCCCGCGACCCGCTGAACTGCGTGGCCATCGGCAGTGGCCAGTGCCTGGAGGAGTTCGAGGCCCTGAAGCAGGTCCTCATCACCTCGTCGGCCCGCTGACCGCAGGGGCAGCCGTACTCTCGTGGCGATGCCGCGGCGCTCCCGCCGCCCCCGAACCACCCTGGTGATCCTGGTCCTGGCCGCGATCACCATCATCACCCTGGATGCCCGTGGCGGCCTGCACGTGGTGACCTCCGGCGTCCGCTCGGTGGCGTCGGACGCGTTCGCTCCGGTGCGCTCGGGCGTCAACGCCGTCGTCGAGCCCATCGGGAGCTTCCTGGCCGGGTCGGTCCACTACGGGGCCGTCCGCGAGCAGAACCAGAAGCTCCAGGCCGAGATCGCCCAGCTCAAGTTGGAGCAGGCCGCCGCGGCCCAGCAGACCCAGTCCCTCAAGCAGCTGTCCGCCCTGTTGAACCTGCCCTACCTGGGCAACCTCCAGACGGTGCCGGCTGAAGTCACCGACTTCGGGACCAGCGACTTTGCCGCCACCATCGACATCGACGTCGGTCGGGCCGACGGGGTACAGCTCAACATGCCGGTGGTCGGCCTCGGCGGCCTGGTGGGCCTGGTGGTCGCCGTCAGCCACCACACCGCCACCGTCCGGCTGATCACCGACGGCCAGTCCGCCGTGGGCACCACGTACGGTCCGGCGCCGGGATCGCTGGCCGTGCTGAACGGCACCGGGTCGGGCAAGCCGCTGAGCGCGGACCTGGTCCCGTCCAACACCCCGCTCACCGACGGGGAGGTCTTCAGCACGAGCGGCCTCCCGGGTGCGCTGTTCCCACCGGGGATCCCGGTGGCCACCGTCAAGGCGAGCCACACCGGCAGCTCCGCCTCGCAGGAGTCGGTGAGCCTCCAGCCGCTGGCCGATCTCTCCCACCTCCGCTACGTGTCGGTGATCCTGTGGGGGCCGAGCGCGTGACCCCGCGCGACGCAGCCCGGCTGACACTCGTCGTCCTCGGGTTCGTGGTGCTCCAGCAGACGGTCATGCTCGACCTGCGCATCGGCGGCGTCCACCCGGACATCATGGTGCTGCTGCCCATCGTGGCCGGCATCATCGGAGGGCCGTCGCGGGGGGCGACGATCGGCTTCGGCACCGGCCTGGTGGCCGACCTGTTCCTGCCCACGCCGTTCGGGCTGTCGGCACTGGTGGGCTGCCTGCTCGGCTTCGGCGTCGGCCTGGCCACGGTGGCGCTCGACCGCACGGCGTGGTGGTTGGCCCCGGTGGCCGCCCTGGGGGGCAGCGCCCTCTACGAACTGACCTACGGGGCCCTTGGGTCGGTACTCGGCCAGCCCCAGATGCTCCACGTCGCCCTGGCCCGCATCGTGGTGGTGGTGTCGGTCACCAACGCCGTGCTGGCCTGGCCGGCGATGAAGGCGATGGTCTGGGGGATGGCCCGGTCCTCCACCGAGGGCATGCCCACCTCCGACGTCGGGGTGGGTGCCGCCCGGTGACCCCCCGCGTACCGCCGGCAGCGCCGGCTTGGGATACTGGGCGCCCGTGAGCCGCTCCCTGCGCCACCCCTTCGGCGGGAAGGGCATCTTCGGAGCCCCCGCCGGCCCCAAGCCGACCCGCACCAAGTCCCGCCAGCCGCGAATGCGCCAGAGCCGGTTCTCGGTGGAGGGGTTCCTCGACGCGCCCGATACCACGGAGTCCCGCCCCGGGCTCCGGCTCCGCATCGTGGGGATCGCCGTGGTCGGACTGTTCGGCGTGCTCGGACTGCGCCTGTGGGCGCTGCAGGTCCTGCAGGCCCCCGCCGCCGCCCAGGCCGTGGTGGCCAACCAGATCCGCTCGGTCCCGGTGACCCCCACCCGCGGGCTGATCCTCGACCGCAACGGCAACCCGCTGGTCGGCAACAAGGTCACCGAGGAGATCACCCTGTCCCGGGTGGCCGCCCTCCACGACCCGACGGTCATCGGCCGGCTGGCCGCGGTGGTGGGGGAGACGACGGCCCAGGTGACCGCGGCCATCAACAACCAGCAGTACAGCCTGTACAAGCCGGTGCCGATCCTCAACGACGCCCCACCCGCCGACGTGCTGTACATCAAGGAGCACCAGGCGCTGTTCCCGGGTGTGTCGTCGCAGCCGACCACCCAGCGCAGCTATCCCCAGACCCAGCTGCCGGGCCCGGCCCAGGGGACCTATCCGGCCGCCCAGGTGCTCGGGTACGTGGGGACGATCAACACCGCCGAGCTGAAGTCCCGGGCGGCCCAGGGCTATCTGGCCGGGGACGCCTTCGGCCAGGCCGGCCTCGAGTACCAGTACGAGACGGCCCTGCACGGCGTACCGGGCACCCAGCAGCTCGAGGTCGACCCCAAGGGCCAGGTGGCCGGTGTGCTGAAGTCGACCCCTCCCACGTCCGGTGCCGACATCGTCACCAACCTCGACACCAACCTCCAGCAGGTGGCCGACAACGCCCTGGCCACCCAGGTCGAGAGCCTGCGCCGCACCTACGACCCGGCATGCAACAACAAGGCCGGCTGCTACCCGGCCGCCACCGGCGGCGCCGTCGTGGTCATGAGCCCCCAGACCGGGGCGGTCTACGCCATGTCGTCCTACCCCAGCTACGACCCGTCGGTGTGGGTCGGCGGCATCACCACCGCCCAGTATGCGGCCCTGTCCGACCCGGCCAACAACCAGCCCCTGCTCAACCGGGCCATCGACGGCCTCTACACGCCGGGCTCGACCTTCAAGCTGAACACGGCGACCGCCGCACTCCAGACCGGTCTGATCTCACCGGACTTCACCTACTACGACAGCGGCATGTTCAAGACACCGGGGTGTCAGTACAACAGCACCACCTGCGTGTTCCACAACAGCGCCGGCGATCCGAACGGCACCTACAACGTCTCGGGCGCCCTCACCGTGTCGAGCGACGACTTCTTCTACAACCTGGGCTACCTGTTCTACGCCCAGTCGGCCAAGTACGGCCAGACCCCGATCCAGGACCAGGCCGCCCAGTACAGCCTGGGCGAGCTGACCGGCATCGACCTGCCGGGCGAGGCCCAGGGCCGGGTGGACAGCCAGGCCGTCCGGGTCAAGCTGCACGCCCTCGCCCCCAAGGCGTTCCCCAACACCACCTGGTACACCGGCGAGAACATCGAGATGGCGTTCGGCCAGGCCGGCACGTACATCACCCCCATCGAGCAGGCCACCGCCTACGCCACCTTCGCCAACGGGGGCACCCGCTACGCCCCCCAGGTGGCGGCGGCCGAGGTCAGTCCCACGGGCCAGGTCCTCAAGCGGTTCGCCCCCCAGGTGGTCGGGCACGTGGCCCTGTCGCCGTCCACCTTCCAGGCGCTGATGACCGGGTTCACCGGGGTCGTCCAGAGCGCCGACGGCACCGCCTACAGCGCGTTCCAGGGCCTGAACTTCCCCGGCGGGCTGGCCGGCAAGACGGGGACGGCCGACACCGTGACCGGCAAGGAGCCCACCGCCTGGTTCGTCGGGTTCGGTCCGGTGGCGAACCCCCAGTACGTGGTGGTGTGCGTGATCGACCAGGCCGGGTTCGGTGCCACGGCGGCGGCCCCGGTGGTGCGGGACATCTACAGCTACCTGGCCTCCCACCCGATCGGCCCGGCGCAGGTCCCGCCGCCCCAGGACGCCTCCCGCAGCACCACCCCGCTGGCGTTGCCGACGGCGCCGGTGACCTCGACCACCACGACCACCACGACGACCCTGCCCGGCTGAGCCGGCCCCGGGCCCGGCACCCCCTGCCGCCTGCGGGGACGCCCCCGGCGGCCCTCCGGCACCGCCTGTCCGGGGCGGGTGCGGGGTGGCTCTAGGATGGAGGGGGACATGGAGTCTCTCTGGCCACAGATCGAGCCGCTCCTCGCCCACGTCACCAAGCCGGCCCGGTACATCGGGGGCGAGCTGGGGGCCCAGCAGGTGGAGCACCGCCCCGACGCGGTCTCCTGGCTGCTCGTGTACCCGGACACCTACGAGGTGGGGCTGCCCAACCAGGGCCTCCAGATCCTCTACGAGATCCTGAACGAACGCCCCGACGCGGTGGCCGAGCGGTCCTACGCCCCGTGGGTGGACATGGAGGCGGCCATGCGCGCGGCCGGCCTGCCGCTGTTCTCGATGGAGAACCACGTGGCCGCCGGCGACTTCGACGTGCTGGCCTTCAACCTGTCGGCCGAGCTGGTGTACACCAACGTCCTCAACCTGATCGACCTGGCCGGGGTGCCCGTCCGGTCGGCCGACCGGACG
>Ga0075019_10000912_pt1 | contig 16927 bp, 19 predicted proteins | sample ColStrG_CSR_2013_FD_71473 | JGI IMG/M metagenome (GOLD analysis project Ga0075019, IMG submission 71473) | Freshwater sediment microbial communities in response to fracking from Pennsylvania, USA - Cold Stream Run_MetaG_CSR_2013 | ecosystem: Environmental > Aquatic > Freshwater > Creek >...
GTGAGAGAGTCAACCACCAGCAACGTCTCGGCGGGTGCAGCCACCGCGTGCACCGCCTGCATTTCAGCCATCAGCGCATCATCAACGTGCAGACGCCCCGCTGTGTCGAGCAGCAGCACGTCATAGCCTTGCAGCTTCGCAGCTTGCAGCGCGCGTCTGGCAATATCGACCGGCTGTTGGCCCGAAACGATGGGCAGCGTCGCGACGCTAATCTGCCTGCCGAGCACCGCCAACTGCTCCTGCGCCGCCGGACGGTTCACGTCGAGCGAGGCCATCAGCACCTTCTTGCGCTCTTTTTCCGTCAGCCGCTTGGCGATCTTGGCGGTCGTCGTGGTCTTTCCCGAGCCTTGCAGCCCGACCATCATGATGATCGCGGGCGGCGCTACGTTGAGATTAAGGTCGACTGCTTCCGCACCAAGCATCTCGACAAGCGCGTCATTGACGATCTTGATGACCTGCTGCCCCGGCGTGATCGAGCGCAACACATTCTGGCCAACAGCCTTCGCCGTCGCGCTATCGACAAAGCTGCGCACGACGGGGAGCGCAACATCCGCCTCCAGCAGCGCCACGCGCACTTCGCGCATCGCCGCGCGGACATCTGATTCGTTGAGCGCACCACGACCGCGCAGACGGTCGAACACGCCGCCTAATCTGTCGCTCAACGTCTCAAACATCTCAAATCACACCTTTTTTCGTCCCAAAGCAGAAAACGCCGGTGAACGAAACCTCGTCGACCAGCGTTCGCCCTTGGGCGCCGAACTATATGCTTTCTTGCGAAAACGGGAACTCTCTAGCGTTGGTGAGTTCCTGCGTCAACTATGTCAGTGTTAAGTCTATGATCATTAAGCAGTTCTTTATCCATTTTCGATATAAGTGTGTTCAACGACGGCAATCTCGGGAAGCGTTTTGTGATCCAATCAAAATCCCAGCACCAACAGGCACATCCAAGCAAAAACCTGTTGGCGCGCGATACGTTCAACGGCTTCATCATCGCCGTTGCATTGATGCTGTTCGTTTGGACAGGAGGCACAGCACTTCCCAAAACCTATCAACAGTTCACCGGCCATGGCGATCCGCACCAAAACGTCTTTGCTGCCAATTTCATCCTCAACATCGCGCTGGTGTTCATCGGCTGGCGGCGCTGGAAGGACATGCGCGAAGACAAAGCGCGCATTCTCGCATCCGAAGAACGGTCGCGGCAATTGTCGTTCAAAGACCCGCTGACCAATTTGGATAATCGGCGCTCATTGACCGAAAACGGAACCGAGTTGCTCGCGCGCACCCTGCGCCGCAACAAGGGACTGGCGATGCTCGTGCTTGACCTCGATCATTTCAAAAACATCAACGATGTCCACGGGCATTCGATCGGCGATGCGCTGCTCTGTGCGGTCAGCGCCGAAGTCGTCCGTCACACGCCGCCTACAGCGATCATCGCGCGGCTCGGCGGGGATGAATTTGCCTGCGCGATTGTATTTGATCCAAGCGAACCGGAGACGGTGACGCAGATTGCTGAAAAAATCGTGTCGCGGCTCGCTCAACCTTTCGACGCAAACGGCATTCATACGCATATCTCATGCTCGGTCGGGATCGCGCATACGGCCGCAGATTGCGACACAATCGACGCGCTGATGCGCCGCGCCGACATCGCCATGTATTCGGCCAAGCATCAGGGGCGTAACCGCTTTGCCTGGTTCGACGCCTCAATGGAAACCGCGCTGCGGACGCGTAACGACACCGAATTGGGGCTGCGCCGCGGCATTCCGCGTGGCGAGTTTGTTCCGTTTTTTGAGCCGCAAATCGATTTGACCGATGGCCGCCTCCTTGGCTTTGAAATGCTCGCGCGCTGGAACCACCCTAGCGGGCGCCTTATTGCACCCGACGATTTCATTACAATTGCTGAAGAAACGGGCATGATTGCCGAACTTTCCATGTCGCTGATGCGGCAGGCGTTTGAAGAGGCAAAAAACTGGGATCCCTCGATTACACTGTCGGTCAATATTTCGCCGGTTCAACTCCGCGATCCGTGGCTGGCGCAAAAAATGGTCAAGTTGCTGGTCGAGACCGGATTCCCAGCCTCGCGACTTGAAGTGGAAATTACCGAAAGCAGCTTGTTTGAAAATCTATCGCTCGCGCAATCGATCATCGGCAGCCTCAAGAATCAGGGCATCAAGCTTGCGCTTGATGATTTCGGCACCGGCTATAGCTCGTTGGCGCACCTGCGCGCCCTCCCCTTTGACCGCATCAAGATCGACAAGAGTTTTGTCCTGTCGATCCTTTCCAATTCGGACAGTGCAGCCATCGTCAATGCGATTACACGCTTGGGTGACAGCCTCAATCTCCCGGTAACGGCGGAAGGCATTGAAGACGCTGAAATCGATGCCCGGTTGCGCGAACTGGGCTGCCAAAAGGGCCAAGGCTGGCACCATGGCAAGCCGATGAGCGTTGCCAAGGCCCGCACGCTGCTCGCAAGCAAAAACCTGCTTCCCTCAGCGCGAACACAAACTGACACAGCTATGACACTCGATCCTTCGCCGATCCAAAAGCAAGCGCACTAGCGCGACGGTTATCCGATAGACTTGCGCGCCTCCGGCGATTAGGAGGGGCGTATGCGCACGATCTTTCACAAAATGCACGGACTCGGCAATGATTTTGTCGTGATTGATGCCCGCACGGCGGCGGTTGGGATGACGGCGGCGCGCGCGCGCGCCATCGCAGATCGGCACACCGGCATTGGGTGCGATCAACTTGTCTTGCTCGAACCGTCGCACCGCGCAGACATAAAGATGCGTATCTTCAATATGGATGGCGGCGAGGTCGAGGCGTGCGGCAACGCGACGCGCTGTGTTGCCCGACTGCTCGGAGGCGACGCCGTGATTGAAACGGCTGCGGGCCTGCTCCACACGACATATGATGACACGCAAGCCGTCGTGACAATGCCCGCCCCGTCGTTCGATTGGGAGTTGATTCCGTTGGCGATGCCTATGGACACACGTGCAATGCCTGTGGGTTGGGACATTTTGGAGCGCCCCGCCGCCGTCAACGTGGGTAATCCGCATGTCGTGTTTTTTGTCGATGATGTCCACGCTGTCGCGCTCGACAGGCTTGGCCCGGTCATCGAGCACGATCCACTTTTTCCGCAGCGGGTCAATGTCAATGTGGCGCAAGTCGTTGGAGCAAATGCTCTAAAGCTGCGCGTCTGGGAGCGCGGCGTTGGCGAAACACGCGCGTGCGGAACTGGAGCGTGTGCCAGCGCTGTAGCGGCCATTCGGCACGGGTTGGTCAGCGCGCCGGTGCGCGTTTCACTCGCGGGTGGCGATCTCGAAATTGATTGGCGCGAGGGTGAACCAATTGAGATGCGCGGCCCGGCCACCCATGTCTTCACCGGCGAGGCCACGTGGGACGATTTCGGGTGAGGCACGGCGCGACGAATGGGCGTTGAGATTCTGAACTTTGGGTGTCGGCTCAATATTGCCGAGGGCGAGGCCATTCGCGCCGCCGCTGGACGGATCGCGCTCGGCAACCATACGAAGCTCATCGTGGTCAATTCGTGCGCCGTCACCGCTGAAGCTGATCGCCAAGCGCGCCAGGCCATTCGCCGCGCGGCACGCACCGAGCCTGATGCGCGGATCATCGTCACCGGATGTGGGGCGGATGTGTCGCGCGCGCAATTTGCAGCGATGGCCGAAGTTTCGGGCGTCGTTGCGAACGCGGATAAACTGGCGACGCAAAGTTATGAACAGCCGTATTCCGGCGCAGGGCGAAGCGGGGCGAGCGACACTCGCAGCCATCCAGCCGAGACAGACTTGGCCTCCCGCCTTCGCGGGAACACGGTATCTCAGGAACACATAAATACCTACGCCCCGCTCACCTCCGGCGCGAGGCACGCCCGAGCTTTCATCAGTGTGCAGACCGGCTGCGATCACCGCTGCACCTTTTGCATCATCCCATATGGACGGGGAGATAGCCGCTCGGCGCGCACCGCAGACGTTGTTGCCGCCTGTGCGGAGGCGGTTGATCGCGGCCAACAAGAAGTGGTGCTGACAGGAGTTGATCTCACCAGTTATGCTGATGCCGGGCGCGGTCTTGGTGATTTGGTCGCAGCGATCCTCGCCCAAGTCCCTGCCCTGCCCCGCCTGCGTCTGTCGTCGCTCGATTCGGTCGAGATTGATCCGCTCCTTGAAGAGATCATTACCGGCGAGCCTCGCCTCATGCCACACCTCCACCTCTCGCTCCAATCGGGTGACGACATGATCCTGAAGCGCATGAAGCGCAGACACAGCCGCACGCAGTCGGTCGCTTTGGTGCAGCGACTTAAAGCCAAGCGCCCTGCGCTCGCGATTGGTGCCGACATCATCGCGGGCTTTCCAACTGAGGATGAGGCGATGTTTGCCCATTCGCTGGCGTTGGTCGATGATTGCGATCTCGTGTTCGGGCATATTTTCCCCTATTCACCGCGCGAAGGGACGCCCGCTGCACGGATGCCGCCGGTTAGGCCTCAGATCGCCAAGGAACGAGCGGCGCGGTTGCGCACGGCGGTTGCCCAACGGCAGGATGCTTGGCTCGCTTCACTCGTGGGCACAACGCAGGACGTTCTGGTCGAACTTGACGGGTTGAGCGGCCATGCGCCCAACTTTGCGCCGGTCAGGCTTGATGCACTCGTTGCGCCCAAATCAATCACGTCCGTCCGCATTACAGCGTCCGATGGCACGCGCCTGACCGGAGTCCCCGAATGACCGAGAATTTAGGCTGGACTCGCAAGCTTTTCTCGGGGCTCAAGCGCACGTCTGATCGGCTGGGCGAGAACCTGACCGGTCTGATCACTAAGTCGCGCCTCGATACGGCGGCACTCGACGATATTGAAGATGCGCTGATCAGTTCCGATCTTGGCCCCGCTATGGCCGGACGCATCCGGACGCGGCTGGCGGCGACGCGCTACGAGCGCGGGCTCGATGAGTTAGGACTGCGCGCTCTGGTGGCGGAGGAAATTGCCAAGGTGCTGACCCCGGTCGCCAAGCCGCTCGAAGTCTCTGCCTTCCCCCGCCCGCACGTCATTCTGGTGATCGGAGTCAACGGGTCGGGCAAAACAACAACCATAGCCAAACTTGCAAACCTGTTTCTCGCGCAAGACTATGGCGTGATGCTCGCAGCCGGAGATACGTTCCGTGCCGCTGCCATTGGCCAGCTTAAAGTCTGGGCCGAGCGGATTGGTGTTCCAATCATTAGCGGGCCAGAAGGCGGCGATGCGGCGGGAATTGTCTTTGATGCAGTCAAGCAAGCCACCGCAACTGGCATTGACGTGCTGATCGTTGACACCGCCGGACGGTTGCAAAACAAGCGTGAATTGATGGATGAATTGGCGAAGATCAAACGCGTGCTTGGGCGGATCAACCCCGCATCACCGCACGACGTCGTGCTCGTGCTCGATGCGACGACGGGGCAGAATGCGCTGTCACAGATTGAAGTGTTCAAGGAAGTTGCGGGTGTGACCGGTTTGATCATGACAAAGCTCGATGGCAGCGCACGCGGAGGAATTCTTGTTGCCGCCGCCGAGCAGTTCGCGCTCCCCATTCACGCGATTGGCGTCGGCGAGAGCCTTGACGACCTCAAGCCGTTCGATGCAGGGGAGTTGGCCCGCGCTATTGCGGGCGTTGAGGACAATCATCCGGCATGACCGAGCACAATTCACCCGCGCCGCAAGCGCCCGATATGACCAGACTGATGGTCGATTTCGGGCCATTGCTCGCGTTCATTCTCACCTATGTGATCAGCAAAAGCCCGTATATCGCGACCGGAGTCTTTATGGGCGCGATGGGCGTAGCGATGGTTTTTGCCAAGCTTAAGCTCGGCACAATCCCGCCTTTGTTGCTGGTATCCGGCGTGATGATCTTGGTGTTTGGCGGGTTGACGATCTACCTGCACGACCAACGCTTCATTCAAATCAAGCCAACGCTCTATTACGCACTGTTCGGCGGTATTTTGCTCTATGGCGGCTATTCCAAAAAGCCGATGCTCAAGCATGTGCTCGGCGACGCCTATCCCGACTTAAGCGACCGGGGCTGGCAGAGCCTTGGACGCAGTTTTGCGTGGTTTTTCATCATCGCGGCGGGTGCAAACGAATATATTCGACATTTTTATTCGTTTTCGTTCTGGGGCTGGTCGAAAATCTGGCTGTTCACGCCCGCATCGATGCTGGTGGGTGTGCTCAACGTGCCGATGATTTTGCGCGAATCCGAAGGCCGACCCGAATGACAAGCCTCGCCGACCTAGCTGAGGAATATGCTTTTCTCGACAGCGATGACCGTTATCGGCTGCTGATCGACCTTGGCCGTGCGCTTGAGCCGATGCCTGACGCACTCAAAACCGACAGCACGTTGGTGCGCGGCTGTTCGGCAAGCGTGTGGGTGTATCCGACACGGATGGCCGATGGGCGGTTGCATTTTTTGGCCGACAGCAACGCGGCCATCACCAAAGGCATTATCGCCCTGGTGCTGACCGCCGTTCAGGACAAAAGCGCCGTTGAAGTGAGCGCGCTCGATATTGAATCCGCACTCGCGCCCTTTGATCTGCGCAACCAACTCAGTTCCAACCGCACCCACGGCATCCCCAACATGATCTCGCTGATCCGCGAAACTGCGGCGCGTGTGACGGCATGACGCCAATCTCCCCGCCGTCGCCCCCGCCGTCGCCCCGTCGCATTCTGCTCGCGAGCATGGTCGGCACGGCAATTGAGTTTTATGATTTCTATATCTACGCAACAGCAGCAGCGCTTGTTTTTGCGACGCTTTTTTTCCCCAAGGGCAATCCATCTCTGGCGCAATTTGCATCGTTCGCGACCTTTGGCGTCGCCTTTTTCGCGCGACCGATTGGCGGCATTGTCTTCGGCCATTTTGGGGATCGCATCGGCCGCAAATCAACGTTGGTGACCTCGTTATTGCTGATGGGCGGCTCCACATTTCTCATCGCCTTCCTGCCCAGCTATGTGCTGTGGGGATGGTGGGCACCCGCATGCCTCTGCCTGCTGCGATTTGGGCAAGGCTTTGGACTGGGCGGCGAATGGGGCGGGGCCGCTTTGCTGGCGATAGAAAATGCGCCGCGCGGTTGGGAAGCGCGCTATGGCACCGCACCGCAACAGGGCGCACCCGTCGGCTATTTCATCGCGAACGGCTTTTTCTTGCTGATTGCGACACAGATGGGCAGCGCAGACTTTATCGCATGGGGCTGGCGCATCCCCTTTCTCGGTTCGGCGGCAATGGTGGCGATCGGGTTGTGGATTAGGCTCAAGCTAACCGAGACTCCGGCTTTTGCCGCGGCACTTGCCGACGCTGCTCCCCCGCTTGTCCCGCTCGGCACCGTGCTCAAGCACCATTGGCGCGCCGCCATTTTGGGCAGCATAGCCTCGGTCGCGTGCTTCATGGTGTTCTATATCATGACGGTGACGTCGCTCAATTATGGTGTCAACACACTTCATTACAGTCGGTCAGCGTTTTTGGGGGTGCAAGTCGCCGCCATCCCGCTGATGGCGGTGGGCGTTCATTTCGCTGGCTGGCTCGCCGATACCCGGCTCAATCCAGCGCGGGTGCTGGGGCTGGGCACGGTGCTAACCATCGTTGCGGGCGCGCTGCTGCCCGTGATGATGGTGCGTGACAGTGTGCTGACGGTGTGGCTTTTCCTCGCGTTCACCGCCTTTGTGATGGGGCTGGTTTATGGACCGCTAGGTGCCTTTTTGCCCAGCCTGTTTCCGGTAGCGGTGCGCTATTCGGGGGTTTCGTTCTCGTTTAATCTGGCCGCGATTCTTGGGGGTGCGCTCACGCCGATTGTCGCGGGGTGGCTGGTGGAGAAAGGCGGGTTGCCGTATGTGGGAGCGTATCTCGCCGGTGCCGGTGTCGTCAGTCTGATCGCGTTGTTGGCGCATCCCTCGCCCGCCCGCGCAGCCAGATAAACCCCCTATCGCGCGGCGTGCGCCAACCGGTCGACCATCCGTGTGCGCGTCGCTAGAATATCGCGTCGGTCGTCTGTGAATATGCGCCGCTCAAGAAAATGGCCAGTGAGCGTGAGGCCCGCGAGAATTGCTTCCCATGAGTTCACATGAACACCTTCGCGCACAAAGGGAGGCAACACGAGCAACTTGGCGGCATAGTCGGCACCCGCCGCACTGCTCACCGCGCAGCCCGATTTTGGCGATACCCAACGCAGATCGTCCCGCCCACCAGTCACCGCGCAGCGGCTGAGATCGAGCCCAAATCCCAATTCCGCGAGCAACATCAACTCATATCTAACCAGCGCCGCGGCCCAGCCGCGCGCTGCTGGAGCCGCCTCAATTGCAGCCAATACCGCCTCCACCATGTCGTAGAGCCGAGGATAGGGATGCGCCTCCGGCAGCGCATAGGCGGTCAGCACCGTCACCCAGTTGAGCGCGGCTGCGGCGAGCGGTTCGCCCATGAGCGGGCCATAGGAGTGTATCAGTTCGACCGACGCCGACGGCAATTGCGCCGCCGTGCGTGCGCTCAAGCCGATCATCACACGATTGCCCGGTATGAGTATCGGTCGCAGGCTGCGCCCGCGCGCACCCTGAACATACCCGCCCATCAGTCCATGGTCGCGCATCATCACGCGAACCACCGCACCATGCTCGCCGTGTGGACGAACAGCGCAGATAATGGCGGTGGCGCGGATGTGCATATCCTGCTCTACTCGATCACTTGGCGCTGCGGAAGCGCGACTGTGCGGCGTTACGCGGCGTGCGCCTGCCTTAAGATCAAGCCATTGCCGTCGGGGTCTTTGAACGTGGCGAAACGCCCCCACGGCTGACTGCCGATGGCGCTTATCTCGACCCCCTTGGCGGTCAGTGTAGCGTGGTCTGCATCGAGATCATCACTATTGAACATCAGCCCCTGCACGCCGCCGGGCTTCATGGTATCAAACCAAGTCACGAGCGCGATGGTGACGCTCTGACCCTTGGGCGCGAGTTGGATCCATGTCATCTCCGGCCCCATCGGTTCCTCGCGCATCAATTGAAAGCCAAGCACATCGCGATACCACGCTTTGCTGATTTGCGGGTCGGATACGGGGATCGAGATGATTTCGAATGAGGTGAGGGTCATGGGTAGTTCCTGCTCTGATGGAGGATGGTCAGAATATCCAAGTCGGTCGCCGAGGCTATTTGATACACTATCAAGTAGGGCAATCCAGTCACTTTGAACTCTCGCGTGCCTGACACATCGCCCTCATGCCCCAGCATCGGGAAAGCCTCAAACATCAGGATCGTTTGCCGGATACGTGCAATAACGCGGTCAGCGGCGCGTTCGTCTTCGTCTGCAATCCAAGCCCGTATCGCGCGCAGATCATCCTGCGCTTGCGGTGTAAAATTAACGTTCAAGACCGAGGTTGCGCCAGACTTGATCGGCGGGAATGAGGGCGGAACGGTCTTTAGCCTGTTCGAGGCCGCTTTCGACCTTTGCGCGCTTCCAAGCGGCATGGCCAACTTCCGGCGCGCCTCTCGCATCAGCTGTCTTATAATCGGGAGGGGCGACCTTCGTTTTCATGCCCCTCAATTACAATATCGTAGATCGGATCGCAAACTGTCGTTTCACATTATCCATGGTAATAGTCATACACCACCTGCGCCATCGCTTTTGACACGCCGGGCGCGCGGCAGAGGTCATCGAGCGAGGCGTTGCGCACGGCTTTCGCGGTGCCGAAGTGCAGCAGCAACGCCTTTTTGCGCGCGGGGCCGATGCCAGGGACTTGATCGAGCGTGCTCACGCCAATCGCCGCGGTGCGCTTCTTGCGGTGCGCGCCAATGGCGAAGCGGTGAGCCTCATCGCGCAGCCGCTGGAGATAGAACAACACAGGATGGTTGGCGGGCAGGCTCGCCTCGCGCCCATCGGGGAAGTGGAACACCTCGCGCCCCGCATTGCGGTCCGGCCCCTTCGCCACGCCGACATAGGGCACATCGGTGATGCCGAGTTCCTCGAACACCGCCTTGACCGCGCTCACTTGCCCCTTGCCGCCATCGATAAGCACCAGATCGGGCCAGTCTTCTGTCTGGCGCTCAAAATCCTCCCCGGGACTGGGAGGTGGCTTGCGCAGCAAGTCGGAGGGGCCGCGACCAAGGGGAGCGGTTGCGCGGGTGGGCATACGCTCGTTATACTCGCGCCCCTCCACCACTTCGTGGTCCCCCTCCCCGTTCCGGGGAGGATTGATTAAGCGCCCGAACCGCCGCGTAAACACCTCGCGCATCATGCCATAGTCATCGCCGGGCACGGTGGTTTTGTCCTTGATGTTCCATTTGCGATAGGCGCTGGTGATAAAGCCCTCCGGCCCCGCGACGATCATCCCGCCCAGCGCATTGGTGCCCTGAATATGGCTGTTGTCATACACCTCAATCCGCTCGGGCGGGCCATCAAGATCGAGGAGTTCTACCAGTTCTCGTAAAACCTTCCCCTGCGCGCTGCTCTCCGCCAATCGCCGCTCCAGCGCCTCGCCCGCGTTGCGCACCGCGATTTCGATGAGCTTGGTCTGTTCGCCACGCTTAGGCACATGGAAGGTCACGCGTCCGCCCGCTTTCTCGGCGAGTGCCTCCGTAAAGAGCGCGCTTTCGGGCAAAGCGCGATCCGTCAATATCAGGCGCGGCGGCTGGGTGTGCGTGTAAAGCTGGGCAATGGCGCTCGCGAGCACCTCTTCATCCGCATAGCCTGCCGCGTGTTGCGGGAAGAAGGCGCGGTGCCCCCAATTCTGCCCACCGCGCACAAAAAAGGCTTGAATACAAACGTTGTCGCCCTGCCGCGCCATCGCGAAAATATCGGCGTCGGACAGCCCCTGCGGGTTGATCGCCTGGCGCGCCTGAATGGCAGTCAACGCTTTCAGCCGATCCCGATAAATCACCGCCATTTCAAAATCGAGCGCCTCGGAGGCACGCTCCATCTGCGCCGCCAGCTTGGCCTGCACGCCGGTGGCTTTGCCGCTGAGAAAGGCTTTGGCATCCGCCACCAGTTCGGCATAGGCCTCCGGCGTCACCCGCCCGCAGCACGGGCCTGCGCAGCGCTTGATCTGATACAGCAGGCAGGGCCGGTCACGATTGTTGAAATAGCTGTCGGTGCACGAGCGCAGCAGGAACAGCCGCTCCAGCGCGTTCAACGTAGCATTCACCGCGCCACCGCTGCTGAACGGCCCATAATAGCTGCCCTTCGCTGTCCGTGCGCCACGATGCTTGGTCAGCCGCGCAAACGCATGATCCTCGCGCAGCAAGATATAGGGGAAGCTCTTGTCATCGCGCAGCAGCACGTTGAATGGTGGGCGGTAATGTTTGATCAGTTGCGCTTCGAGCAGCAGCGCCTCCGCCTCACTCTCGGTAGTCACAATCTGCATCGAGCGAGTAAGCGCGATCATCCGCTGGATGCGGCGCGGGTTGCCCTCCACCCGCGTGTAGTTGACCACACGGTTCCTGAGCGCGCGCGCCTTGCCGACATAGAGCACCTCTCCACGCGCATCGAGCATGCGATACACGCCGGGGCGCAACGGCAGCGTCGCGACGACCGCCTTGATCGCAGCAATCCCCACCTCGATATCCGGTTGTTCCGCACCCGCCCCCTCCCCGCGCAACGTAAATGTCGCGCGCGCTTCGTGGAAGCGGTCATAATGCGCCTCGTTGGGACGCATGGGGTCGGGTGGCGTTTCGGTGGACATTCTCGCGCGACACTATACGATCAAATGCAACAATGGGAGAGTGGCGATGAACCTTAGCAGCAAAATGATCCTTCTCACCGGCGGCACCGACGGCATCGGGCTGGCACTGGGGCGTGCGCTTAAGGCCAAAGGTGCGCACGTCATCCTCACCGGACGCAATGCGGAGCGCATCGCGTCGGTGCAAGCCGAGGGGTTCGAGGTCATCGCAGGTGATCTGTCGTCCGCCGATGGCGTCGCCGCGCTCGCCGATGCGATGGAGGATCGCGCCCTCGACGTGCTGATTAACAATGCCGGCGTTTCGGGCGCGGCGAATGGGGTGGCATCGTGCCTCTATGATGTCGATGCGCCGATTGATCTGGCGGCGCTCGACCGCGCGATCTTCCTCAATTTCCATGCTCCTGTGCATCTGATCACGCTCCTATTGCCGACGTTGCGCGCACGACCCGAGGCGATGATCGTCAATGTCACATCTGGGCTGGCGATTGCGCCGCGCAGCGAAGCCCCGATATATTGCGCGACGAAGGCGGGCTTGCGTAGCTTCACGATGGCGCTGCGCCACCAATTGCGCGACACCAAGGTACACGTGCTCGAGGTATTGCCGCCAGTGGTTGAAACCAAGATGACGCACGGCCATCTCGCTAAAGGTCGCCGTGCGATGACTCCTGCGGACTGCGCTGCTGAAATTGTGACCGCGATGGAGCGCAACGCCAACGAAGCCAATGTCGGCATGGTGAAACTGTTGCGCACAGCTTATAGCATCTCACCCGCGCTTGCACGGCGGGTGATGATCAAATTTTGAGACTAATTGAGCGTTGTAATCGCGTCGCTGACCAGTGCTTTGTCCTGCACCGCGCCGTGTCCATCGACGATGAGCTTGCGCGCGGCGGCGGTTGCTGCATTGGCAGCCCGAGCGCGAACGTCTGCAACTGCGGCACGTTCGGCGGCGGCGATCTTGTCTTGCGCGGTCTGCGTCCGGCGACCGATCAACGCGGCGACATCAATCTCGGCTTGTGCGACCAGTGATTTGGCTTCAGCTTCGGCCTGCGCCAGTATAGCGCCCGTTTCTTCAGCAACAGCGGCGGTCTTCGCCTTCGCTTCGGCGAGCAATTTTTCAGCTTCAGCGCGGATCGCCTGAGCCTCGTCAAGCGCCTTGCGCGTATCCGCGATGCGCGCATCAAGCGCGTCAGTGATTTTTTTGGGGGCCTTGGCAACGAAGAGCGCCAACAGCAGGAAGATCGTCAGGCCAACATACACCCAACCTTCAGCGTCAAGCCCAAGAAGTTTGGGTTCGGGCGCGGCGACCTCGCCAGCGGCTTCGATCAGTGCGATGAGTGCTGTGTGCATGACCATCAATTCCGTTGAAAGACGGCGCTCGCCGCCGCCGAAGCTGACTCAATCGCCGGACGCGCGCCCGTCAGCTTGTGCACAATATCTGATGCCGTCTCAGCAACAACCGACTCAATCTCAGCCAAAGCGCCAGTGCGCGCCGTTTCAAGCTGCACCTGCGCAGCCTCCGCCTTCGCCTTGAGCTCGTCATCGGTTGCGCCCAATTTGGCCGCAACTGCTTGCGTCGACTCATCCTTGGCCTTCGCAATTGCCGCGCGCGCCGCATTCTGGCTGGCCGCAATTTGGGCTGCATAGTCAGCCGCGACACCGTCGGCGTGCGATTTGGCAGCATCGGCGGCCGCAACGTCGCCGCTGATCTTATCCTCACGCGCCTGAACGACCCGGCCCAGCTTGGGCAGCGTTGGTGTCACGACCCCAAAATACAGGATCGCAAACACCAGCGCCAGCCACGCCATTTGTGGAATAAAATTAGCAAGCTCAAATTGAGGCATCGTCGATGACCGCCGTTAATCGTGTGTGGTTTGCTTAGCTGAACGCGAGCGCGAGCGCGACAACCGCCGCGATGAGGCCGAGCGCTTCGGTCACAGCGAAACCGAAAATCAGACGACCGCCCATTTTGGCATCAGCTTCTGGGTTGCGCAGCGCGCCCGACAGATATTGACCGAAGATGTTACCCACGCCGATGGCGGCGAGGCCGGCACCCATGGCTGCGAGACCGGCACCGATGACACGTGCTGAATGTGGATCCATGTTAAATTCCTTCGTTAAGTTTGAGGTTGATGGTGATTAGTGAAGATTAACCGCGTCGTTGAGGTAGATCGACGCGAGCAAAGCGAAAACATAAGCCTGAACAACGGCGATCAGCACCTCAAGCGCCGAAAGCGCGATGTTTACGGCCAGCGGCAAAACACCGAACACATAGGGCAGCGCCCCGAACGAACCGAGCGTCACAATGAAAGTGGCGAACACCTTTAGCAGCACGTGCCCCGCCGTCATATTGGCAAAAAGTCGAATAGCGAGCGTGAAGGGGCGTGACAGGAAGCTCAAGAACTCGATGCAGGCAACAAACATCGCGAGCGGCAAAAACGTGTCCTTGGGCCAGAACAGACTGAAGAAATGCAGCCCATGCTTCACAAAGCCGACGACACACACGAGCACAAAAACCATCAGCGCAAGACCGAGCGTGACCGCCACATGGCTCGTCGGCGTGAACGCGCCCACCCAAGGCAGTAGCCCGAGCAGGTTGCAGCCGAGCACGAAGATAAACAGCGAGAAAAGCAGCGGTACAAAGGCGCGCCCGCCGCCATGGCCAATATTCTCATCCGCCATCTTGCGGACGAAATCATACATATATTCGACAGCGGCCTGCGCGCGATTTGGCACGAGTTGGGGCTTAGCAGTGCCGATGAACAGGAACGCCGACACCAGAATCAGCGCGACGATCATCCACAGCGCCGAATTGGTGAACGACACATCATGCCCCGCCACCGACAACGGCACGAGGCGTTGAATTGCAAACTGCTCCATCGGTCCGGCCATAAGCCCGTTCGTCCCTTACTTTTTCTCGTCACCCGCATCGGCATCAAACTGCGCCGATGTTTGCATTGCGCGCCGCGTGCCAGCCGCAAAGCCAAGCACCAGCAGAATAATCATCCCCCAGGGCGAAGTATGCCAGCCCGCATAGCGATCAATCAGCCAGCCGATAAATCCCGAAACGAGCACCGCACCGACAAACTCAATCCCAATCGCCCAGCCAGCATTTTCCGACCGTTGTTCGGCTGAACCCGCGCTCCGCGCTTGCGCAGCTTTCGCCGCCGCAATCCGCGCATCAAGCGATTCGGGGTCAGACGGTTTATCGTCGGTCAAAAGAACACCCTGTTGCAAACGCGTTGCTGCGCCACGTCGACACAGCATCGCCGCCCAAGCGTTACCCCTTGGGCAAGCGCCGCCTAGGATGAGCGCGCGCGCAAGTCAACCGTGCTGTTTGGCTTGCGTGCCATCGGGGGGCTGACTAGCCTTGTGCGCATGGCGGACAGCGACTCAGAAGATCAAACAGACATCACCGGTTTTGACGGAACGGGGCATCGCGCGCGGCTGCGCAAACGCTTGATTGAAAATGGTGGCGATGCGTTGCTCGACCATGAGTTGATCGAATATCTCTTGGCCCTCGCGATTCCGCGCCGCGACACAAAGCCACTCGCCAAGAAGCTGCTGCACAATTTTGGCGGTATCGGCGCACTTTTGAGTGCCGATGCCGAGGCGATCGCGCGGGCCGGGCCAGTGAGTGAGGGCGCGGTCGCTGCGCTCAAAACCGCTCATGCGGCAGCGCTCCGGCTGTTGCGCTCGCAGGTCGCCGACCAAAAAATCCTGAGCAGTTGGGAAGCGTTGCTCGATTATTTGCGGGCCGACATGGCGTATCTCATTCACGAACGCGTTCGCATCCTCCATCTCAACAGCCGCAACATGCTGATTCGCGATGAAGTGATGGCTGAAGGTTCGGTTGATGAAGCCGCGCTCCATGTGCGCGAAGTGATTCGTCGCGCGCTCGATCTTGGGTCGTCGGCACTCATTATTGTTCACAACCACCCGAGCGGCGACCCCCAGCCGAGCAAAGCCGATATTCAACTGACGCGTGAAATTATCGAGGCCGGAAAGCGGCTTGGCATCAGCGTGCATGATCACATCATCATCGGCGGCAAAGGCAGCAGCAGTATGCGCGCGCTGGGGTTGATGTGATGCCCATACCATTGGGGCACGCTTCGACGATTTCGACCTTGCTCGACGCCGCACATGGGCCGCGCTTTCATCACGCTTGGCTCTTTATCGGGCCGGAGGGAGTAGGCAAGGCGTGTGTCGCGCGGGCCGCCGCCGCCCGGCTGCTGGCTGAGTCTGCTGGCCCACCGCCAGAGGGCGCTGGCCTCAGCCTTGATCCCGATCACCGCATTGCACGGCTCATCGACGCGCAAGCCCATAGCGATTTCATTTGGATGGAGCGCGCGCTCAATGAGAAAACTGACAAACGCGCGCGCAATATCTCGGTCGATCAGGTGCGCGCGATGAGCGCCAAGTTCAGCCTCGCCCCTTCGCATTCGCAGCGCCGGATTGTGGTGATCGACTCGATTGACGATCTGGAGGGCGCCGCCGCCAACGCGTTGCTGAAGTCACTGGAGGAGCCACCGAGCGGCACAATCTTCTTCCTCATCAGCCATATGCCGGGGCGATTGCTCCCGACGATCCGCTCGCGCTGCCGCGTGCTGCGGTTCGCGACCCTGTGCGATGCCGATATGCGCGCGGTGCTGCGCGCCGAGCTGCCCGAGGCGGATGAGGCCGAAGTCGCCGCGCTGATCGCCGCCGCCGAGGGCGCACCGGGCAAGGCATTGGCACTCGCGGGGTTGCGCATTGACGAGATCGACGCCGCGCTCGCTACCATTGCACGCACCGGCGACCCGAACAACGCCGCGCGCGCCGCCTTAGCAAGTCAACTCGCGCTCAAAGCCGCCCTCCCCCGCTACGAGGCTTTTCTGAAACGTGCGCCGAGCTTCATCGCGACCCAAGCGCGACACCGTCAGGACGCCCCCTTGCGCGACGCCATCGCGCTTTATCAGCGCGCGACGCAACTCGCCGCCACCGCGCCGATCCATAATCTCGATCCACAATCAGCGGTATTTGAACTGTGCGGGCTGGTCGCTGGGTTGGCGCGAACCTGAACTGAGGGCGTCATTCCGGCGAAAGCCGGAATCTTGTCGCGATCCGAGACCCCGGCTTGCGCCGGGGTGACGATAGTATTTCAATTTGCGCACCTCCCGCGCTAAGGGCGCACCATGTCTGAAAAATTCTACATCACCACCGCGATCAGCTACCCCAATGGCAAGCCGCACATCGGCCATGCCTATGA
>Ga0075019_10000914_pt1 | contig 16917 bp, 12 predicted proteins | sample ColStrG_CSR_2013_FD_71473 | JGI IMG/M metagenome (GOLD analysis project Ga0075019, IMG submission 71473) | Freshwater sediment microbial communities in response to fracking from Pennsylvania, USA - Cold Stream Run_MetaG_CSR_2013 | ecosystem: Environmental > Aquatic > Freshwater > Creek >...
TTGTGATCGGAGGCTTGTTTCTCCTGCTCCTGTTTTTCGGCTTCATCTTCCAGCTTGCCCAGATCCAGGCCGCCCTTGGCGACCGACACCAGCGAGCAGTCTTTGAACTCGGTCACCGAGCCGACCACCCACTCGTCCACGCGGTCGGTCAACAGCAACACCTCGATACCCTTCTTGCGGAACACTTCCAGGTGAGGGCTGTTCTTCGCGGCGTTGAAAGTCTCGGCGGTGATGTAATAGATCTTGTCCTGACCTTCCTTCATGCGCGCCACGTAGTCGGCTAGTGAAACATTTTCATCTGCCGTATCGGAATGCGTGGAAGCGAAGCGCAGCAGGCCCGCGATCTTTTCCTGGTTGGTAAAATCCTGACCCGAGCCTTCTTTCAACACGCGGCCGAATTGCGTCCAGAACGTGGTGAATTTTTCTTTGTCGTTCGCCGCCAAGTCTTCCAGCAAGCCCAACACTTTTTTGGTACAGCCATTGCGTATCGCTTCGATGTCCTTCGACTCCTGCAGGATCTCGCGCGACACGTTCAGCGGCAGGTCGCTGGAATCGACGATACCGCGCACGAAGCGCAAATACGGCGGCAACAACTGTTCGGCATCGTCCATGATGAACACGCGGCGCACATACAGCTTGATGCCGTGGCGGGCATTGTGATCCCACATATCGAACGGCGCGCGCGCCGGAATGTAGAGCAACTGCGTGTACTCCTGACGACCTTCCACGCGCGCATGCGACCATGCCAACGGGTCTTCGTAATCGTGTCCGACGTGTTTGTAGAACGCCTTGTACTCGTCTTCCGAGATGTCGTTCTTGGGGCGTGCCCACAAGGCCGAAGCCTGGTTCACGGTCTCGTCTTCCACCGTCACGACTTGCGCGCCGTCTTTCCATTCTTCCTTGAACATCACGATAGGCTGAACGATGTGGTCGGAGTATTTGTGGATGATGGAACGCAGCTTTTGACCGCTCAGCAGATCACCTTGATCGTCGCGCAGATGCAGCGTGATAGACGTGCCGCGTTCTGTCTGCTCCGTCATCTCGATCATGAACTCGCCGCCGCCGTCGGATTCCCAGACCACGCCTTGATCGGCCTGCTCACCGGCACGGCGTGATCGCACGGTCACCTTGTCCGCGACGATGAAGGCTGAATAGAAACCCACGCCGAACTGGCCGATGAGGCTGGCATCCTTCTTTTGATCGCCGCTGAGTTGTGAGAAGAATTCGCGCGTACCCGACTTGGCTATGGTGCCAAGGTTGTTGATGACCTCATCGCGGCTCATGCCGATGCCATTGTCGCTGATGGACAGGGTCTTGGCTGCGGTGTCGTATCCAACCCGGATCTTCAGATCGGAATCATTCTCGAACAGTGCGTCGTTATGCAAAGCCTCGAAGCGCAACTTGTCGCACGCATCCGACGCGTTGGAAACCAGCTCGCGCAAAAAAATCTCGCGGTTGGAATACAGGGAATGGATCATCAATTGCAGAAGTTGTTTAACTTCCGTTTGAAAACCCATTGTTTCGCGGTTCGCCGTAGTACTTTGATTCATGACAGTCCTTTCGAGAGAAATTATCGTGTCGGCGATGATGGGGATGAATCGGCGAGTTTCAAGAGCGGTGAGGTTGGTTTTTTTGATTGTTTTTTAAGCCGTCGTTCCGGCACAATCCTGAATCCGGCGATTTTTTCAAAACGGTTTATGGTGTTGGCTCCGCATTGCAGAGAGCTTTTTGATTGACTGGATTCCGGCTTTCGCCGGATAACCAGCGACTTGCCAGCTTGCGGGTTTAGTCGAATGGCTAGCAGTTCTCTCGATGACGTATCTCAGGAATACTGCTCTTCCTGATTGATGCCATCCTTTACTTAAGGCAAGATACGTCCTCAGAATTTTTCATCATCACAACATCGAAGCTTGCAAAACCGTGGCGAGCGACTTGAGTGCAAGGAGCACGGAACGGAACGACCGAGACATACCTTATGGTAGGCGAGGAAGTGAGTACCGCGCGACACCGCATTCGAGCCGCGCAGTTGGTTTTTCGGGCTTCTCAACGGGGTGCAACATGGGCGCACAGTGGAAAGCCAGACACAAAGAAATCGCAGCAAATGCCAAGGGTCGTATCTTTGGTAAGCTATCCAAAGAAATCATGGTAGCCGCACGCGCGGGCGCCGACCCCGACATGAATCCACGGCTGCGATTGCTGATAGAACAGGCCAAAAAAGTCTCCATGCCGCGGGAAACCCTGGAGCGGGCGATCAAGAAGGGTGCAGGATTACTCGATGGCGGCGTCAGCCTGGAGCGCCTTACCTACGAGGGTTTCGCCCCGCATCAAGTGCCTGTGATCGTCGAGTGTCTGACCGACAACGCCAACCGCACTTATCCCAATATCCGTATGTTGTTCCGCAAGGGGCAACTGGGTGCAACAGGTTCGGTTTCGTGGGATTTCGACCATGTTGGCATGATAGAAGCGACACCGAACTCCAAAGAGGCGGACGCGGAACTCGCCGCAATAGAAGCGGGGGCACAGGACTTTGAGCCAGCCGAAGAAAACGCTACGCTGTTCATCAGTGACATCACCGACCTTGATGCTGTATGCAAGGCACTACCCGCTTTCGGCTTTACCGTAATTTCGGCGCAACTCGGCTACCGCCCCAAGAATCCTGTCTCACTAAGCGATGTCGAACGTGAGGAAGTGGAAGCTTTCCTGGAAGCGATCGATGCGGATGATGATGTGCAAAAAGTATATGTGGGATTGGCGAGTTAAGCGGCAACTTGCCATCAACCTCAGCCCAAAGCACTTACCGAATCAAGGTCGACATTTATACAGCGTGTAAGCTCGGCTACCAAAAGCGGGTGACTCGCCTTTCACGACCGTATCCGCACCCGCATCCACTGCGTCATTGATCGCCAGTTGTGTGAGGTTGGCTTCCACCTCGTCCGCACTGCGCGTAATGAATCCGACTTTCGCCAGCACACTCACGGTGTTTTTACTTTTAAGCTGGCAGCTTGCAACCTGATTTGCATCTGCGATGGACACGCGTTCAGCTCCCTCATGCACCCCGATCATTTTGCTGGCACATCCGTTCACGCAAAATAGCAGTGGCACTAAGGCAATGAAGATTGCCATCGGTTTGAAAATTCGCATGGTAGCTCCAAGTCATTAATTGTTTTCTCGTGATTTGAGTGTACGTTATATTCCATCGTTCACGCCGTTTTTGATCATTATATTTTATCCATACATAAACCAGAGGTGTATGCTCTTGTCTGCCTATTGGCCATCGCTGCAATCACAACGTTGATGTTAGACAAAAGGATAGACACTTGAGTGCCCCCAAGACCAATGAACTCTTCGATACCCTGCGCGCGGCATGTGCGCGCCAGTTCGGATTCAATCCCCGCCGCATCACCGATAGAATCCGCTATATCGGCAAAGAAGCCGCAGGCAAGGAAATTGTTCATATCTTCCGCGATATGGGCACACATTCTCAGATGGCGCTGAAGAATACCTACGTGACGTTACGCGAGACCCAGGGCGAAAAGCCTCATTGGAGTGAATCGGAGAAAGCGCATTACAAGAATACCGATGCCGAGATCGACGCCGAAATTGCGGCCAAGCAAGCTGAAATTGCTTATACCCGCACCTGCCCGCTTTATCAGTCTCACCTTGCATATCTGCTATCGCACTACAAGGACAGCCCCAGCTATCAACCCGGATTACCCAGTGCGCACGCCGCTGCAAAGACACTGGTCATTTCCTTGGCCGATACGCTTGATGCCCAGCTCGCGGCATTTGCACTTCACGTACAGTCCAACGATCCCGAACATCTGGCACATCTGCTATTGGCAGCTTGCCATCTTGAAATCGATGCGGGTAAATAGTTATCCGGCGGGATTTTTTTCTTTCAATCAGTGCAGCATCTGTTGCGATCCATGTTCCTTTTAGTTCTGATTCATGACAAATAAACCGCCCATCAATCGCGATGTGATATTTGGCATCACCTTTGCGCTGCTTGCGGCCGTTGGTTTTTCGGCAAAGGCGATCCTGGTCAAGCTTGCCTATCTCGAACATGTCGATGCGATCACACTGCTGGCCTTGCGCATGGTGTTTTCAGTGCCGTTTTTCATTGCCGTGGCTTGGTGGATCCGTCGGCATCATGCCGAACCGCTTAACTCGCATGACAAGTTGCTGGTACTGATACTGGGCTTGATCGGTTATTACTTGTCCAGCTTGCTCGATTTTCTTGGGCTGCAATATGTTTCGGCCGGACTGGAACGCCTGATCCTGTTCCTCTATCCGACGATGGTGGTGGTCCTTTCATCCTTGATTTACAAACGCAACATCGGCAAAATGGTCATCGTCGCTATGGCGTTAAGTTACGCCGGCATCGCCCTGGTATTTCTGCACGACGTGGGCATGAGACATGGCGGCAGCATAGTACTGGGATCAACACTGGTATTCTTCAGTACCTTGTCTTATTCATCCTATTTGGTCGGCGTGGGTCACGCGGTGAAACGTATCGGAACGACGCGCTTCACCGCTTACGCGATGATCGTCGCGAGTGCGGCGAGCCTGTTGCAGTTCGTCGCGATACGTCCGATGACGGCTTTGAATCTGCCCTTGCGCGTGTACGAACTGTCCATCGCAATGGCGATCTTCTCGACGGTACTGCCGGTTTTTTTGCTGTCCTACTCCATTCGGCGTATCGGCTCGGGCAGCGCATCGCTGATTGGTTCGATAGGCCCGGTCAGCACGATCTACATGGCATATCTGTTCCTGAACGAAAGCATGTCATGGCTGCAGATTGCCGGTTCGTCACTGGTGCTTTGCGGTGTGCTCATCATCAGCTTGAACAGCAAAAGTCAGGACTAGTGGTTTCCAACATTTGTAAATTTCTGCGAAATTAGTTGGCAGGTCGGTTCAGTTGTGGCGGTTAGTCAGTCCGTTTCTGCATCGTCTGCGGATAAAATCATAAGCTAATCAACATGCCACATCGACAGGTAAAATTTCTTATTGACAATCTCAACCTCACTCCGTAATCTATGCATGCGTTTGCATGAATCCGACTCCGCTGTAATTTTGCAAAGGAGTTGCTTCGAGTTTGACTAACGTAAAATAGACTCCCTTTAAGGGAATTCTTTTTTAAGTCGTTGTGCAATCGTTTGCATTATGCATTCGATTGCGAATAGGGTTCGGCCATGTCTGTTTGGGCGCGGACGATTTGATGTGTAGGGGAGTTTGCTAAAATAAGGAGTTGCAAAATGAAAGCAAAGTATTTGTTTTTGGCAGCCGCAGTTTTGGCTTCCTCGGCAGCACTGGCAGAACCGGTGATGCTGGTGGTAGATGGCGACAAAGCCAAATTGGAAATCTACGGCAGGATACAATTGACAGCCGAGGAAGTGACAGGAGTTAGCAGAACCTATTCAGATTTTGATGTGAATGCCAATGGCGTGCCGACAATAAACCCGGCCACTGGTCGCATGTATGACCAGCCTGGCCCGCAAAGCTACAACCGCGAGCGCAACAACCGCTCCGTATTAGGTTTCCGTGGCGAAATCAAGATTGACGACGACCTCAAGGGGGTCTGGCAGGTTGAGAGTAGTGCGGCGGCAGATGGCGGTACCGGACTTCATGTTCCGCAACAAACCTGGGCCAACCGCGACTCGGGCGTTGGTCTGGACAGCAAGGCATATGGACGAGTCATCATGGGTAGTTGGCAGACACCGTACACCAATGCGACGATGAACTATGACCCGTTCTATACCAACACGGGTGCTTATATGGGCATCATGGGCAATGGATCAGGCGCTTCGATGACCCCCCAGACGGACAATGTGACCTGGGATCGCCGTGAACACAATCTTATCCAGTATTGGTCTCCGGAAATAAACCATATCAAGATGCGCATCGGATACGACTTTCAGGACCTCAAGAGCACTCAGGGTACGAGCAATGTCCCTTGCGGATATCCTGGCGGATGTGCACCTCCACCACTTGTATTTTCAACCACAAATCACTCTTCTAAGACACCCTATCTCGTGTCGTATGACGCAGTGTACGATGACAACCAGCTTAACGTTGCTTTCGGCTACGAGTTGCATCACAACTTCCAGGATGAAACTGGAAGCGACTACGCCATGAAGCTGGGCGCCGCCTACTGGCTTGGCGGTGATGCGAATACGAGTGGTGCAACGCGCATCGCTGTCCTCGCTCAACACTTCCAGTATCACGTCGGCGATCCGATCTACGCGGCAAACAACATTGGCGATTTGAAGCAGAACCAGATCTATCTCTCGGTGGTGAATCAGATGACCGATAAGGACAAGTTCAAGTTCAGCTATGCAAAAGGTGGGGAAGTTACAGGCACCCCCGGAGTTTACATTGGCTACCTGATGGTGGGCCCTCAAAGTGCGTCCAGCATCCTTTCACTCGGACCTGAGCACCAGTTCAACAAGAACTTCGCTGTGTTTGCGTATTATTCAAAGGTGTTTAACGAGTCGAATGCCTTCATGGATTTCCCGCTCAATGACGTAGCACCGGCGATGGGCGTCAGTCCGTCGTTGTTGGCTGCCGGGATGAGAATCACCTGGTAAGTCTGGCGGTCGGCCCTTTATGGCCGACCCGCTCGACTGCAGGCAATACATTTCTGCAAGCAATTCGAACCAAACAAATCAAAACAGGCATGCCCCCGGCTAAGCCGGGGACTCGCTGAAGTAGAGGATTACCATGCTAGCACTCAATAATTCCAAACTGTTTCGCCAACAGTGTTACATCGATGGCGCCTGGGTAAATGCCGCTGACGGCGCAACACTGATCGTAACCAATCCGGCAAACGGCAACAAACTCGGTACCGTACCGAAAATGGGCGCTGTAGAAACGCGCCAGGCCATCGCTGCCGCCGATGCGGCCCTTCCCGCCTGGCGCGAGCGCACCGCAAAGGATCGTTCACTCATCCTGCGCCGTTGGTTCGACCTGATCCTGTCCAACAAGGAAGATCTGGCCCGCATCATGACCCTGGAACAGGGCAAACCACTGGCCGAATCTCGCGGCGAGATTCTTTACGGCGCGGCCTTTATCGAATGGTTCGCAGAGGAAGCCAAGCGTGTCTACGGTGACACGATCCCCGGTCCGGCAGGGGACCGCCGCATCGTGGTAATCAAACAACCGATTGGCGTCATCGGCGCCATCACACCGTGGAATTTTCCCAATGCCATGATCACCCGCAAAGCCGGGCCGGCGCTTGCTGCCGGCTGTACCATAGTAGTCAAGCCAGCCAGCATGACGCCCTATTCCGCACTGGCTTTGGCCGAACTGGCCGAAGAGGCAGGTATCCCGAAAGGCGTACTGAATATCGTGACGGGTTCGGCCGGCGCTATCGGCGGCGAACTCACTTCCAACCCGACGGTGCGCAAGATCACTTTCACCGGTTCCACAGAAGTGGGCAAGATTCTGATGGCCCAGAGTGCCGGCACAGTCAAGAAAGTTTCGCTCGAACTCGGCGGCAATGCCCCTTTCATCGTCTTTGACGATGCCGATCTCGACGCTGCGGTCATCGGTGCCATGGCTTCCAAGTATCGCAACACCGGCCAAACCTGCGTGTGTGTCAATCGCGTGCTGGTACAGGATGGCGTGTATGACGCCTTTGCTGAAAAACTCGCCGTCGCTGTCAACAAACTCAAGGTCGCCGACGGCTTGACCGAAGGCACGCAACAGGGCCCGCTGATAGACATGGCGGCGGTTGAGAAAGTTGAAGAACACATCACCGATGCACTGGCTAAGGGCGCGCGCATCATCACCGGGGGCAAACGCCACGCACTTGGCGGTTCCTATTTCGAACCGACCATCATTGCCGACGTCACCCCGCAGATGCGCGTGGCTCGCGAAGAGACTTTCGGACCGCTGGCGCCGCTGTTCCGTTTCCACACCGAAGCGGAGGCTATCGCCATGGCGAATGACACCGAATTCGGCCTTGCTTCATACCTTTATTCGCGTGACATCGGGCGTATCTGGCGGGTCGCGGAAGCGCTGGAATACGGCATGGTCGGTATCAACGAAGGCATCATCTCCAACGAGATGGCACCCTTCGGCGGAGTCAAGGAATCCGGTATCGGCCGGGAAGGTTCGATGTATGGGATAGCCGATTATCTCGACATCAAATATCTCTGTCTCGGCGGCCTCAAGTCATGAGGCGAACTTGGTTCGACTCATGTCCAGTAAAAATCATGAGCGCGGTCATGGTCGCGGTATATAAACTGCATTGACGATTGGAACCGACCAGCACATAATGCAAACGCTTGCATAAATACTGCATAGCTGACCAATCCCAAGATTTGGCAGCACTAATCAACAAGGAGAAGGACATGGCACACCCACCAAAAAAAGAGCCTAAGATCATCCGGCTGGAAGACATAGACCCGGAGCACAGGTGGGACCGCCCGATCCAGGCGCCAGGTCATATGCAGGTGGACTTTGAAGAGCGCATCAATTTTCGCAGGCTGCACGATTACCGGTTGTCGCGGGTGCAGGCAGCCCTTGCACAATCGGACCTCGGTGCCCTGTTGTGCTTCGACCAGCACAACATCCGCTACACCACCAGCACAGTCATCGGCGAATGGGCGCGCGACAAACTCACGCGCTATTCACTATTGACTGGTAGCGGCGATCCTTACATCTGGGATTTCGGTTCAGCCTCCACGCATCACCGGCTGAACGCACCCTGGCTGAACCACGACCATTGCAAAGCCGGCCTGCTGGGTCTGCGCGGTGCCGTGCCCAGCGATGCCGGACTGTTCCGCGCTGCCGCCCTGGAAATCAAATCCATCCTCGTCGCCGAAGGCATGGCCAACATGCCCCTGGGCATCGACGTGGTGGAGCCGCCGATGCTGTTCGAACTGCAGAAGCTCGGCATCGAAGTGCGCGACGGACAACAGGTGATGCTGGACGCGCGCCAGATCAAGAGCAATGACGAGATCACCCTGCTCAACATGTCTGCGGCCATGGTAGATGGTGTGTATCAAGACATCTACGAAGCACTAAAGCCGGGCATCCGCGAAAATCAGATTGTGGCTCTGGCCAACAAGCGACTCTATGAGATGGGCTCCGACTGTGTCGAGGCGATCAATGCGATCTCCGGCGAACGCTGCTGTCCGCATCCCCACAATTTCACCGATCGTTTGATCCGCCCCGGCGACCAGGCCTTCTTCGACATCATCCATTCCTTCATGGGATACCGAACCTGTTACTACCGCACTTTCAACGTCGGTCGTGCCACGCCGCCCCAATTCACTGCCTACAAGAAAGCGCGTGAGTGGATGGACCGTGCCATTGAACTGATCAAGCCGGGCGTCAGCACCGACAAGATCGCCCTGGCGTTCCCGACGTGCCATGAAATCGGCATCAACTCGGAGATGGAAGCCTTCGGCCTGAACTTCTGCCACGGCCTGGGCCTGGGCCTGCACGAACGACCCATCATCTCGCGCCTGACCTCTTTGAAAGATCCGATGGAACTGAAGGTGGGCATGGTGTTTGCGGTTGAGACCTACTGCCCGGCGACCGATGGATTCTCGGCGGCGCGCATCGAGGAAGAAGTTGTGGTGACGCCGCGCGGGGCGCAGATCATCACGCTGTTCCCAGCGGAAGAACTGCCGATAGCGAACCGTTACTGATAACCGCATTGCCGAACAACCTCAATCATTAAGGAATGAAATGACAACTACAAATCTGAAGAAGACGAAGATCGGCTGGATCGGTGCGGGACGCATGGGTTATGAAATGGCGGCAAAACTTGCCAAGGCCGGATGCGACATCGTGGTGTGGAACCGCACCCGCGCCAAGGCGGAGCCGCTAGCCGCTTATGGAGCACGCATCGCCAACGAACTCGCCGAGCTCTCGGACTGTGAGATCGTGTTCACCATGGTAGCCACGTATGACGACCTGAAGGAAGTGTTACTCGGACCTAAGGGCTTGTACAGCAAAGGAGGCAAGGGCCCGCACATCCTCGTCGAGTCTTCCTCGATCTCGCTGGAAGGTTCGGAAGAATTGCGACTAGCTTTGGCGCAGCGCGGCTCAAAGATGTTGGCAGCGCCGGTTTCCGGCAATGCAAAAGTCATCAAGGCCGGCAAGCTCAGCTTCGTCACATCCGGCCCCAAAGATATCTTCGACGCATGCCTGCCTTTCCTGGATGTGATCGCACCGAGCAGCGTGAGCTACGTCGGTGACGGGGAACTCGCGCGTATCGCCAAGATCTGCCACAACGTATTTCTCGGTGTGGTCACCCAATCGTTGGCCGAGATCACGGTTTTGGCGGAAAAGTCCGGCCTGCCCCGGCACGCATTCCTCGACTTCATCAACAAGAGCGTGATGGGCTCCGTGTTCTCGCGCTACAAGACACCGGCTTTCGTGAATCTGGATTTCAAGGTGACCTTCACTCCCTACTTGATGCGCAAAGACATGGATCTGGGACTGGATGCGGGACGTCGCCACGAAGTGCCGATGCCACTCGCATCGGTGACTCGCGACCTGATCCAGGCTCAGATGGGTAACGGTTATACCGAAGAGGATTTTTCGACCCTGTTGTTGATGCAAGCGAAAGCGTCCGGATTGGAAATCAAGCCGGAGAATGTCGAGGTCAATGACGGACTTTCGTGACCCGCACTGGCAATGAAGACAGCGTAGTGTTCGTACTTTGAAATAGTTAACTCGCAAATACAAGAAGAGGAAAACGGAATGCCGAAGATCATCAAGCTCACGCCGGCAGCATCATGGCAAGAGATCCACTCCACGGCAAAAGACTGGGATGTATTGGGCGCTGAGTCCCTGCTCCAGATGCTGCATCATCTGCATATCATTCGCGCCTTCGAAGAGGCATTGCTCGAACTGGACGGACAAAGCCTGATCCATGGGCCGGTCCATTCTAGCGTCGGTCAGGAAGGAGGTGCCGTAGGTGTCATGGCGGAACTCCATTCGGGTGACCAGATCACCGGTGCCCACCGCGGCCATCATCAGTTTTTGGCCAAGGGCCTGCGCCATATCGATCCGGCCGACTACGACCCGCGCAAGGAACCCCTTCCGGCTCAGGTGAAACAGTTCCTGTACCGGACCATGGCCGAGATCCTCGGCCTGTCCGACGGTTTCTGCAAAGGCCGCGGCGGCTCGATGCATTTGCGCTGGGAAGAAGCCGGCGCACTGGGAACCAACGCTATCGTGGGCGGCGGTGTACCGATCGCCAACGGCGTGGCCTGGGCCAAGAAGCGCCAGGGTCAGGGCCATGTCGCCTTCACCTTCTTCGGCGACGGTGCGGTCAATATCGGTTCTGTTCCGGAATCGATGAATCTCGCGGCATTGTGGAATCTGCCGATCTGCTTTTTCATCGAGAACAATGGTTATGCGGTCTCCACTTGCGTCAAGGAAGAGACCCGGGAAACGCGTATGTCATCGCGCGGCCTGGCGTACGGAATCCCGGCCTTCCGCGTCGACGGCATGGATCCGGTGGCAGTGCGCATCGCGACCCAGATGGCGCTCGAGGAGATGCGCTCGGGCAAAGGCCCCACCATCATCGAGGCAGAGGTCTATCGTTATTTTCACCACGGCGGCGGATTGCCTGGCAGCGCTTTCGGCTATCGCAGCAAGGAAGAGGAAGCGTTGTGGCACGAACGCGACCCTTTGCTGCGCATGAAGAAGGAAATGATCGCGCGCAACTGGCTAACAGCCAAGCAAGACGCGGCGATGCGGGAGCACGCCAAGAGTGCGATGCGTGAGGCAGTCGAACGTCTCACCGAGATGGATGGCGCCAAGCGCAGAATCATACCTAGCCTCTGGCCCAAGCCTGAATTCCGTGACGAGGGATTGCGCGGCGACCTTTCCGAGTTTAACGGAGCCCGCTTCGAAGAATTGGAGACTGCCAGCGGCAAGATAGGCGAGGTCAAATTCATCGATGTCGTGGCCCAGGTCATGACGCAACGCATGGAACAAGATGAGCGCATTTTCGTAATAGGTGAGGACATCCACCGCCTGAAGGGCGGTACCAACGGAGCGACTAAAGGCTTGGCCGACCGTTTCCCGGGCCGTATCGTACCCACCCCGATCGCCGAGCAAGGCTTCGTCGGCCTGGCCGGCGGAGTCGCCATGGAAGGCACGTATCGCCCCGTGGTCGAGTTCATGTATCCAGACTTCGCGCTGGTCGCCGCGGATCAGGTCTTCAACCAGATCGCCAAGGCGCGTCACATGTTCGGCGGAGAAACCAGAATGCCGCTGGTGCTGCGTACCAAGGTAGCAATCGGCACCGGCTACGGTTCACAGCATTCGATGGACCCAGCGGGAATGTATGCGATGTGGCCGGGTTGGCGCATCGTCGCGCCCTCGACACCCTTCGACTACGCCGGACTGATGAACAGTGCGCTGCTTTGCGAAGACCCGGTACTCATGATCGAGCATGTCGCGTTGTACAACACGACCGGTCCGGGCCCGCTGGAGGATGTCGATTATTTCATCCCGTTGGGAAAAGCCAAAGTCGTGCGGCCAGGGACGGCATTCACGGTCTTGACCTATCTTGCCATGACACCGTTGGCAATCAAGGCGGCGGCGGAAATGGATCTGGATGTCGAGGTGATCGACTTGCGCTCGCTGGACCGCGCCGGCATAGACTGGGAAACGGTAGGCGAGAGCATCCGGAAGACCAACAATGTCGTGGTACTGGAGCAGAGTCCGCTGACGGCGTCCTACGGCGCCATGCTGACCGACGAAGTGCAGCGCCGCTATTTCGATTATCTCGATCAGCCGGTCGCGCGCATCCGCGGCGGAGAAGCATCGCCCAGCGTGTCCAAGGTATTGGAGCGCGCGGCCTTCGTCGGCATCGAAGAAATCAAGGCCGGGTTCGCAGTCATGATGGCCGACATGGGGAGGCCGCTATCTTGAACGAGGCGCAAACCGGTCTGCCCGGACTCCGGGGGACGGATCACATCGGTTTCACGGTACCCGATCTGCAGGAGGCGGTGGACTTTTTTGTCCATGTCATCGGCTGCGAGCCGTTCTATGATCTCGGACCGTTTACCTCCGAGGGCGACTGGATGCAGACCAACCTCAATGTCCATCCGCGCGCCGTGATGAAACGGCTGAAATTCCTCCGTTGCAAGTCCGGTTCGAATTTCGAGCTGTTCGAATATGAAGCGCCCGACCAGAATCGGCAGCAACCCAAGAACAGCGATGTGGGCGGGCATCATTTGGCATTTTATGTGGACGACATGGATACGGCGATAGCCTATCTCAAGGCCAAGGGCGTGAGGATACTCGGCGAGCCGACGCTCTCCAAAAATGCCAGTGCCGGACAGACCTGGGTCTACTTCCTGTCGCCTTGGGGCATGCAGCTGGAACTGGTGAGTTACCCCAATGGCAAGGCATACGAAAAAGAAAACGTTCATCGCCTCTGGCATCCGGCTTTTCCGGATCGCTGACAGGCTAAAGCTTCAAGGGAGAGAAGAGTGGCTATAGAGATCAGGATGCCGGCAGTTTCTCCGTCCATGACGGAGGGCAGCATCGCGCGTTGGCTTAAAAAAGTAGGTGAGACGGTCAAGCCGGGAGACATTCTGGCCGAGATCGAAACCGACAAGGCTGTCGTCGAATTGGAGGCGGAGTACGCGGGCGTACTGGGTAAGATCCTCGTTAAAGACGGCACGCAGAACGTGCAAGTCGATGCGCTGATCGCCTTGCTGTTGGAACCCGGCGAAAATGTCTCGGCCTTGGTGCAGCCGGGCGCAGCTGCGCCCAAGCAAGCAGCGCAAGCGACGAAGGAAGAAGTCGCTGTAGTGACCGCTGTCGCGTTGCTTGCACCGGCTGCAAGCAACGTGGGTGCATCGGGACGGATCCTGGTCAGTCCACTGGCGCGGCGTATCGCTGCGGCGCGCCCAGTCGACCTGACCCGGATCAAAGGCTCCGGCCCCAACGGGCGCATCGTCAGACTGGATGTCGAAGCAGCCCCTGCTACCTCAATGAGCAGCGTGCCGGCGAGCTTGCCTTCCGGTGCTTACGAAGAGATCCCGAACAGCAGCATGCGCAGGATGATCGCCAAGCGCTTGTCCGAAGCTAAGCAGACCATCCCGCATTTCTATGTCAGCATCGACTGTTCGATCGACGCACTGCTCGAATTGCGGCGTGAGATCAGCGACTGTCCGGAAGACATCAAGCTTTCCGTCAATGATTTCGTGATCAAGGCAGCCTCTCTGGCTCTTAGGAAACTGCCGGGCGTCAATGCCACCTGGACCGAGGCGGCGATACGCCGTTACAAGAGCGTGGATGTCTCCGTCGCGGTATCCACTTCTTCCGGATTGGTCACGCCCATCATCAAAAATGCCGACCACAAGAGTCTGGCGCAGATCTCGTCCGAGATGAAGGAACTGGCCGAACGCGGCCGCCACAACAAACTCGCGCAGGATGAATACCAGGGTGGCGGTTTTACCATCTCCAATCTCGGCATGTATGGCATCCGCGAATTCGCGGCCATCATCAATCCGCCGCAGTCGTGCATATTGGCGGTGGGCGCCGGCGAACAAAGGGCCGTGGTCAAGGACGGTACGCTGGGCATCGCGACCATGATGACTTGCACGCTATCGGCCGACCATCGGGTCGTCGACGGCGCGCTGGGTGCGGAATTTCTCGCGGCCTTCAAAAAGCTGATCGAGCATCCGCTTAGCATGCTGCTATAGGATCAAGAATATGGCTGAGTCATCATTCGATATCGTTGTCATCGGGGCCGGCCCCGGAGGTTACGTTGCCGCAATTCGCGCTGCGCAACTCGGCTTGAAGGTAGCCATCGTGGAGCGTGAGCACATCGGCGGCATCTGCCTCAACTGGGGATGCATCCCGACCAAGGCGCTGCTGAAAAGCGCCGAAGTGCTGCGCCTGGCGCAACATGCCGATGCCTACGGGATCGAGGTACCCAAGGCTTCTTTTAATCTCGCCCAGGTAGTCAAGCGCTCCAGATCCATTTCCGCGCAACTGCAGTCAGGCGTGAAGCATCTCCTGAAAAAGCACAAGGTGATCGTGTTCGAAGGCCAGGGCAAACTCGCCGGCAAAGGTCAGGTGATGGTCGGCAAGGACGGCAAGACCATCGCCGATCTTACCGCCCACCACATCATCCTCGCCACCGGCGCAAGGGCACGTGTCATACCCGGCATGGAAGCGGATGGCAAGCTGGTGTGGAGCTACAAGGAAGCCATGATCCCCGAGGCGATGCCGAAATCTCTGCTGGTGGTGGGCTCAGGCGCGATAGGTATCGAGTTCGCAAGTTTCTACCGAACCCTGGGTGCGGAGGTCACGGTGGTGGAAGTGATGGAACGTATCCTTCCGGTCGAGGATGCCGAGATCTCTTTGTTGGCCAGGAAGTCCTTCGAAAAGCAAGGCATCAAAGTGCTGACCTCGGCCACCGTGAAAAGTTTGAAGCGAGGCGCCAAACAGGTGACGGCTACGGTGGAATCTGCCGGCAAGACGAGCGAGATCTCGGTCGACCGGGTCATCGTCGCGGTCGGCATCAGCGCCAACACGGAGAATCTGGGACTCGAAGGCACGAAAGTGCGCATCGAGAAAGGCCATGTGGTCGTCAATCAATGGCTGGAGACGAACGAGCCGGGTGTCTATGCCATCGGAGATCTGACCCTGCCGCCGTGGCTGGCCCACAAGGCTAGCCATGAAGCCGTCATCTGCGTCGAAAAGATCGCCGGCGTATCGGGTGTGCATCCGCTCGACGTCCTCAAAATCCCGGGCTGCACCTACTCGCATCCGCAGATCGCCAGCATCGGCTTGTCCGAGCAGCGAGCGAAAGAAGCGGGTTACGCGATCAAGGTCGGCCGCTTCCCTTTTCTGGCCAACGGCAAGGCTATCGCCATCGGTGAGACCGAGGGACTGGTCAAGACAATATTCGACGTGAAGACCGGGGAACTCTTGGGAGCGCACATGATAGGCGCTGACGTGACCGAACTGATCCAGGGCTACGCGATCGCCAAGACGCTGGAGACGTCGGAAGCGGAACTCATAAACACGGTGTTTCCGCACCCGACACTCTCTGAAATGATGCACGAGTCTGTGCTCGACGCCTACGGGCGAGTCGTACACTTTTGAAACCGGATATGCGCGAGATAACAGGAGACCTACGATGAACACCAATGTGCCTCTTTTGGAACTGCGCGGCATCAGCAAACAGTTCCCCGGCATCAAGGCACTGGACAACGTATCTTTCGGTGTCTATCCGGGCGAAGTGCATATGCTGGTCGGCGAGAACGGCGCCGGCAAATCCACGCTGATGAAAGTGCTGTGCGGTGCTTACAATGCCGACGAAGGTGAGTATTTTTACCAGGGCGAGAAGGTGGATATCCAATCGCCGGCGGATGCGCGACGATTCGGCATCGCGGTGATATTCCAGGAGTTCTCTCTGGTACCCTATCTCAGCATCGCACAGAATATTTTTCTGGGTCGCGAATTCCCGGGCAAGATCCCGGGGATGATAGACCACACGGGGATGCATAGAGAAGCGAAAAAACTGCTCGATCTGCTCGGGCTGGATATTTCCACCAAAACACTGGTGCATGACCTGGGCGTAGCTCAGCAACAGATGGTCGAGATCGCCAAAGCTTTGTCCCAGCAAGCACGCATCCTGGTGATGGACGAGCCGACTGCGGCACTTTCAGACCGTGAGACCGAGCGACTCTTCGCGATGATCCGTCAGCTTCAGGTTGAAGGCGTGGCGATCGTCTATATCTCTCACCGGATGGCAGAGGTGTTCGCCATGGGCGACCGTATCACCGTGCTGCGCGACGGCAAAAAGATCTCATCGCTCCTTCCCGGTGAAGCCACGCCGGACGAGCTGGTACACCTCATGGTCGGGCGCAATGTCGACCGGAGCTATGCCCGTAACTTCTGCCAGACCGAGGGTGCGAT
>Ga0075019_10000915_pt1 | contig 16912 bp, 11 predicted proteins | sample ColStrG_CSR_2013_FD_71473 | JGI IMG/M metagenome (GOLD analysis project Ga0075019, IMG submission 71473) | Freshwater sediment microbial communities in response to fracking from Pennsylvania, USA - Cold Stream Run_MetaG_CSR_2013 | ecosystem: Environmental > Aquatic > Freshwater > Creek >...
GCGAAGTTTTTGTCGTTCAAGGGCGGCAGGAATTCATTGTTGTCGCCCACATACATCATCATGGCCAGGCCGATTTGCTTGTTGTTGCTGACGCAAGCGATGGACTTGGCCTTGTCTTTGGCCTTGGCCAGCGCGGGCAAAAGCATCGCGGCCAGGATCGCGATAATGGCGATGACCACCAGTAGTTCGATGAGGGTGAAGCCGCGCCGAAGCGGGCCGTTTTTGATTTTCATGGTTTGCGATTTCATACTTTTACTGGTTAATTTTTCGTTGTTCGTTTCGGTTGGGGTGGTGTCGTTCGCGGCCGTTTGGCCTGGATGAACCGGTTCATCACTTCCCTCCGACCGGCTGCCGGTTATGGCGTTTCAGCACCACCACCCACGACAAGCATCCGAGGGCAATGACTCCCAGCACCCCGGTGATCCAAGGATTGCCGGCCAAGGACGAGGTAGACGGCGCTTGCAGGACCACCACATCCTGGGGTGAGCGCAGTAGCAGATGGAAGGACGTGGCCCGCCAATTTTCGCCGGCCTGCCAGTTGTTGCCCCGCTCAATGAGGCAAATGCCCGTCACCGTCACCTCACTGCCATTTTGTAAGTCGGCAAACCCGTCGTTGCTCTTTAACGGCGGCAGGTAGGCTTGAAACGTGAAGTCATCGCTTTGCAGCAGGAGGAATTGATTGACGCCGCGTTGCACCCGATCCAGCACCCGGGCGTTCAACTGCACCAGCCGGCAGTCATGGGAGCCAGTCAGAATTTGGTTCACATCCACAACGTCCGGTTTGGGTTCCGCCCCCGACCCCGCCTTGCGGTAAATCGCATCCTCCAGGATGGGCGAATAATCGCCCTTGGCAGGAAAGCCGAGCACCTCCACCTGATCGCCCGGCTTGAGCGCCTGCCGTTCTCGGGTCTGGCAATACAAACCGTCATTTTCATTTTCAATGAACAGCGTGCTGCCCGGAGTGCAATAGGCCACCGTGCCGGTCACCTTGACCCGGCCGCCCCCATTTCCGCCCGGGGCGAATTGCAGGAGGCTGTTGATGGGTTGCGCCGGCAAATCAAAGGGGCGGGCCGGGGCCGCAGTTTCCACCACCACCCCGTCCACCTGGGGCACGAGCAAGCGAATGCCAAACAACTGCCGCTGGTGATTGAACATGGTGGAACACACGCCGCTGACTTTTACGGTGCTGCCGACCAGGTCTTCCGCCGGGGCCAGCGGCAATTGCTTCGCGTAAGCGGTGATTCGTTCGCCCCCCGTCAAAAAATCAACCGCGTAAAACTGCAAGTCTTTGTCAAAGCGGACGGAACGGACGCTCCCGCTGAATTGAACGAACTGGCTGTCCTCCCGACCGCTCAACAACTGTTCCAACGAAACCGGCACGGCCGGTGGCAGCGCCGCTTGCCCGACCACCGTCACGAAAGCAGGCACGACCACGGGCGCGTATTCGCCCGGCCCGGTCACTCCCACCACGTCCACCGTCTGGCCTGGCACCAGATTGGTGACGCCCGGCAGATCCTGGAAGTAAATCCCCGCCGTGCCATCCTGGATAAAGCGCGAAAAAAGTCCCTCGTCAAAAAAAGTGACGACGCCGTGCAATTGAACCGGCAATCCCCGCGCCGCTTCCGCCGCCGGCAGGCTTCTGACCGCCGCCGCCGTGGTCAGAGTGCGGTCCGGGCTGTCTGCGGACAACCCAGAGCGCGGGATTGATAGATACAGCAGCCCCGACATGAGCGTGAATGCTATCCGGCTGGTTGGCGTATGCGGCATCATAGTTTTCAGAAGACTGGCCGGACCTGCCATTTAAATGCAGGCCCGGCAGATGAACCATCAATAATCTTCCAAGACACGGTATAACTTCTGAGAACTGGTCGCCGCGTCGGTGACCGTGTTGGTGCCGGTGCCGACCACATTGGCGCCGAGCGGCGACCAAACGGGACTCGAAACGTTCGGAGTTGATTGCACGGTGTAGGTCAAACCCGTGCCCGATTGCCAGGTGACGCCGACGCCGGGTTGAACCACAGCAGACAGCACGTTAGTCGTATTCACGGGAGCGGCGTTGGCATCCACGACTGTGACATCATCAATCAAGGTGACCCAATCCCAGGCATTGCCAGCGCCAAGGGCTTGGATGAACTTGACCGCCATTTGAGCCGCGAGCGCAGGCGCGATGTTGGTTGAGCTAAACTTCGTCCAAATGTTCCCCGCCGAGGCGAAGCTCGGGACGTTTTGGGAGAGAAAGTTGCCACTGCCATCATAGAACTGAACGAAATACTGCGGGTTGCCCCCTCCGACCTTAACCGGGTTGGCGGCATAAAAACTCACGGCATAGGATACACCGGGAGTTACAGGAATCAGATTTTGATAGGCATAAGTGTTTGGCGGAGTTACCGGCCCAGTGGCCGGAGTGGTTCCTTCCATGTAAAGCAGGTTGGTCCCGCTATGCGGAGTCAGGGATCCATAACTGTTCGTGACCCAAACGCTTTCCGTGGCGGTGTTCGCACCGGACGTCCAGTCTGCCGCTCCACAGTTGTTGCCGGCCGGAATTTCGAAGCTCGGATTGAGCAACACATTCGGGACCGCAGAAGATATGTCCAAAACCCGATAGTAAGGCACCGGCGAGGCATCATAAGCAGTGGTCACGGTATTGCCGGTGAGCTGGCCTCCCACATTCGCCCAAGTGCTGCCGTTGGCGGACTTTTGAGGCTGATAGCTATCCGCAAAGTTAGCCGTCCAACTTAGTTGTTTGCCTTGGGAAATCGAGGCTTTAACCTGATTCGTGTTCCAGAAGTAAACATTGTCAATATAGAAAGTCCCGCCTTGGATGCCAGTGCCGCCATTGTCAACCCACAGCAGTTGCTGAAGGTTGTTCAAGACCACAGACGGCGCGGCGGCCGTGAACTGGCTCAACGGGATGTCAATGCCAACCCACTGATTGGTGGTGCTGATCGGGACATAGACTTGGGCGGCCACCGTCGGAGAAAGGCTGACAAGCTGGACGCCAATCTGATCGCCGCGAAGCGCCCAGACATCAAAATGCAGGGTGGAGGACCCTGAGGCATCCACACTATTGCCCCCGTAAAATTCCACGCCCACATAAGAGAGGCCCGGCAAATACATTACAACGTTAGGCTGGTTGGTGATCGTGAAGGGAAGTTCGGCACTGCCGCTCCAACCGGCATGCCAGTTGACGCCGCCAGCGCCCGGCCAAAGCGGGTAGATGCCGCTGCTGTTATACATGGCCAGAACACTGCTCTCCGGACGGGCGGGGGTCGCCGCGTTATTGGTCGGGACGGGAATCGGGGGCGGCGGAACAAACACAAGGTTGGTGCCGCCGCTAAAATAGATGTTGTCAAAATAGTAATCGGCAGGAGTAGTTCCTCCCGCTCCGTTATCAATCCAACCTAATTGTTTAATGCTATGTAAGTTCACTCCGGCGAACGCGCTCAGCGGGATATCCAAGCTAATCCAACCGTTATTGGTAATAACCCCGCCCGCTGCCGTGTAGTTCATGTCTGCTTGGGCACTAGCGCTGTCAACCAGCCGGATGGTAAGATTATTGCCATTGGGAGTGTAAACGTCCATGTGCAGATTGGTGCAGCCCGAGACATTCTTTGGGCTGTTCTGCATTTCGAAGGCTGCGCAACAAACCATGCCCAGTTCGTCAAAAACCGTATTCGTCGTGGACGGAATCGTATAAGTTCCCGGCGTGGATCCATACCAAACTTCGAAATAGTTATCCACCGGGGCATTGGTGTAAACTCCGCTGCTGTTCCACAAGGAGATGACATGCCCTTGTGGCGCGGTCGGCGTGGATGCCACGGTTGTCGGTTGTGAATAGCCCTGGAGCGCTCCGCCGAGGACGGCGCACAGCGTCACGATTTTGGTCAATAGTCTGTTTATTTGTTTCATTTGTGCTTTCATTTTGTTGTTTGCGGTTTGCCGGGGCATGGGGCAACGATTGGTTTTCGTTCGCGTACGTGCTCTCAGGCTTTCATATACCATAACCCGGAAATCGAAATTGCCAAGCTAGCCGAGCGGCTAGTTTTCAAGCTTCTTGGTTTTCCTCAGATGTTGCCAGCCGGTCAACCGCCAGTGTTACGATTAACCCTCAGCGGATTGTTTCTGGTGCTTTTGCAATTCGTTCTGCCCAGCACTCCCGATCGGAGTGAGCCGCTCCCCGGAAAAGAAACCACCCGCTGCGAACCAAGTTCGCGCGGGTGGTAGGTAACTGAACCGTTGACAGCCTTAACTTAATTAAGCGGCACGGCTGCGGCGGATTCGCAACACAGCAAGGGCGCCCAAGCCGAGGACGGCCAGGCTGGAAGGCTCCGGGACCGCAGCGACGACTATCGAATTTAAGGTCAGAGGATCGCCCGCCCAAACGTCCGGCCCGATGACCTCGAAACCGTATTGAATATGGTCTCCGGCATTTGCCGATGTCGTCTGGCTGATGCTAAAAATGCCGGGAGTCAGTGCCGCTGTCGTTTGGGTGAACGAGGAATAGTCGGGCGCAAAGTCCTTGATGAACGCCACGGCCGTCCAGCCTTCTCCAATTGCGTTCACTTGACCCGCCAAGTTGTTTAACAGCACGTTGCCGGTAAACGTCAGGGTCGTGCTCGGTGAGCTATTGGCTGAATCGTTATACAGATTGGCGTCCATGATTTTGTTACCAATCGCGCCCGGCCCGCCGCCGCCGACATACCAGTAGGGGTTCGGATCTCCAATAGTATTGGCCTGCAGGGTGACGGTGCTTCCGCTAAAAGAGGAGCGCAAGTCAGGTAAACCCCAACCGCCAGTGCCGCCCACCGTGCCCGGCACTGCAGCAGCCAAGCCTAATCCCGGGGCGCCGGTGATGTTGAAGACGTTCATGTAGCCGTTGACCAAGGTGGCGGGATCCACGGTGACGGTTTGGGCGCTGAGGTTAATCCCCGCACCGACCACGGCGCAGAGCGTGAGACTTTTTATGAGGCTTTTCATAATTTGTTGTTGTTGCTGGCTTTGTTCATTGGATGCTTATAACCTTGTTATGGTATTACTGATCGCATGTCAAAACATTAAGAAAGAAAGACGAATGGAATAGTACGGATGTCCTGTTGTTTCGGTTGTTCTGAAATGATTGAGACGATACTTTACCTTCAACTTCGCAACTACCTAGCTAGCCGAACGGGTAGTTTTTGCCAACCTCATCCTTCCCACTATTGCGATTCCTTCTCCAATTAAACCGGCCTACCGCTTGAATTTAGAAAGGCCAGATCGAGTGGCAAAAAACCACGGCAGACGGATTGGGGCGCATGGAAGCCAAGGGAAAACCTCACTGCAACATGAGGCGATAGAACTCCTGCGACGACGCCGTAACATTGGTGCGGGGAGACGTGGCAACGCCGACATTGGCCCATGGGCCACCGACGTTGGTCGCCGACTGAAGCGTGCCGCCGGGCCAACTTAGGATGACTTTTCCCATCGAAGATTGGATGGATAAGTTGGCGGCGGGATTAACCGTCACCGTTGTCGCCGCCGGGGCGGAAGTACAGCCGCCCGTGGCGGTGGTCACGCTGAACAAGCCGGAGAGATTTGTGGAGGCATTCGGGATTGAAGGATTTTGACTGGTGGAGTTAAAACCGTTTGGCCCGGTCCAATTATAAGTCGCCCCCGGCACGGTCGTCGCCGTGAGGTTCAAGGTCATGCCCATGAAGAGCGGACCGTTGTTCCCAGCCGTGGGAGCCGGCGGGGGAGAACAAGCCGGAGTCGCGCTGACAACCGCGGAGTTAGTGCTCTCACAACCGAGGATGGTGGCCGAGACCTCGTAGTTATAAGTCACGCCATTCGTCAGGCCGGAGTCCGTGCAATTCGTGGTGGCCAGTCCGCTGAAGACCGGCGAGTAAGTTCCGCCACTGGCCGGCGCGCGTTTCACATTGTAACTTGCGCCGACGATTGCATTCCACTTCAACGACACCTGCGAGTCGGAGGCGATCGCGGTCAGTCCGGTCGGCGACGTTGGTTGCGGCAGGATGATTTCGATACCGCCGGCCCGGGCATTATCCGTGACGGTAACAAACTGGATTACAATCTGCCCGTTGGCGGCGATGGTGTTGAATTCAGAAATGACCGCCTTGTTCGCGGCTCCGGCGACAGCGAGGATGTCAAAGTTAGACAGCACTTGCGTGCCATTGAGGATGACGTTAAATCGCCGCTGGCCGACAGCGGTCCAGTAAGTTTCAGCGGAGTGCAGGCGCACCTTGTAACTCACCCCGGAGATCAAGCCGGTGAAAGTATAAGTGAAGTTACCGTAACGCTCGGCCTGATAAACCCCCTGCGGCGCGGGCGCGACCAGACCGGAAGTGTCGATGGTGGCGGTGGCCACTGCGCCGATCGTGCCGCTACTAACATAGGCGGTATCCAACACGAACTGGCCGACCGCACTTCCGCCCGGCTTCACTGCCAAGCTGAACGCTCCGAGTGACGCGGCCTGCTCGGTGGAATTGGTGCTCTCACCAACGGAGTTGGTGGCGGACACCACATAATAGTAAGTCGTGCAATTTGCGAGACCAGTGTCGGTGTAACTGTTCGAGCTGAGGTTGGCTACCGTGGTATAAGTTCCGCCGCTGACCGTGGCGCGCTTCACTTTATAGCCGGTCGCACCCGAACTGGAAGCATCCCACTTCAAATAAGCCTTGGTGCTGCCCGGACTTACGGTCAATCCGGTTGGAGTATTTGGCGCGGACGGGACGTAATTATAAACCCGCACGTAATCCACCAACATCTGTTGCGGGAACACCGTGGTTCCATCCGGATTGCCGGGCCAGTTGCCGCCGACGGCGACATTCAACAGCAGAAATTGTGGCTGCGTGAAGACCCACGTTCCGCCCCCGGGCAGACTCGCGGGGGTGGCGGTAAAATAAAGGTTGGTGTCCACAAACCATTGGATTTGGTTGGTCGTCCACTCCACGGCGAAAACATGAAAGTCATCGGCGAAAGCTCCCGTTGGCAGAGTATAAGTCCCCCCCACGCCCGCGCCCCCGTTGTAGTCGCCGCCGGACTGCGGGCCGTGAATCGTGCCATAAACCTTGGCCTGTTCGGTGGTCTTGCCAATGTTCTCCATGATGTCAATCTCACCACAATTGGGCCAGGGGGCCGTGTCAATATTGGCACCCAGCATCCAGAACGCCGGCCAGATTCCCTGGCCCTTCGGAATCTTTATGCGCGCCTCAATGCGGCCGTACGTCCATGACCACTTGCCTTTGGTGAGCAGTCGGGCCGAGGTGTAACTGCTGCCGCCGTAATTTTCCTGCCGGGCTTCGATGATTAGTTGTCCACCCACAATCCGTGCGTTGTTGGTGCGCGTGGTGTAATACTCCAGTTCGTTGTTGCCAAAGCCACTGTTGCCGGTGTCGTAACCCCACTTGGTCGAATCCGGCGGCGTCCCGTCGGGTTGCGTAAACTCATCACTCCACGTCAACTGCCACGCACCCTGGCTCAATAATGGAGACATCAACAGGAGCGTCAGCAAAGCAAACTGACTGGCGAGGGATTTGTTTCGGTTCAATTTTTGTATCATGCCAATGGAAGAGAGAACATAGCAGAACTATCCGGTTTGTCCCGCACCGGATTCATAAAGATTTCAGGAATTTGACGAGGGCCAGGCGATCCGCCGCCGAGAGGTTACGGAAGGTTTCCTTCGCCGCCTCGGCTTCGCCGCCGTGCCAGAGGATGGCTTCTTCAAGACTTCGTGCCCGGCCGTCGTGGAGATACGCTTCGCCGCCGCTGACGCCGGCAGTCAGGCCGAGGCTCCAGAGCGGCGGCGTGCGCCACTCGGAACCGGTGGCATTTCCTTCCCCCATGTTGTCCGCCAGTCCGGGGCCCATGTCGTGCAGCAGCAAATCGGTGTAGGGATGAATGGTCTGGTTGCGCAACTCAGCCATCGGATGATACGCGCTGGTGGTGAGCGTCGGTGTATGGCACTGCACACAGTTGGCACTCGCAAATAATTGTTCGCCCTGAAGCGCCTGGGTGTCGGTCAAATCGCGGCGGGCGGAAACGCCGAGCAACGCCACGTAACGTGTCATCTCGTCAAGCTCGTTGGCGCTGAGTTCGGGTGCTCCGCCGCTGGTCTCGCCATCAAGCATGGGAAAGATCGCGGTCGTTACTCCCATGTCGGTGTTGAGGGCACCGGCAATTTGCTGACTTATGCGAGCCTTCCCCGCCTTATAGGTGAAACGTCCCAGCCGCTGCTGGCCGGTCTGCGGATCAATCACCGTTTGAACACGGCCGGAAATGCCATCCGAGTTGGTGTCGCTCGGATCAGCCAGGGCCATGACGGTGCTTTCACTCACCGCTTCCAGCAGGCCGAGTCCAACAAGTTGCGGCGCGAGACGCACCGAAAAAAATGTCGGCGTGGTGCCCGCGAAGGTGTAATTTGGTTTTTGCAACGAGTAGGAAGTGGCGTCGCCATACTGTCCGCTCGTGGTCGTGTAACTGGCGATGGTGGCACTGCCTTCCACCGGCCCGCTAGTGGCCTGCGGTTGCAGCACGGAGCCCAGGGTCGGATGCGGCGATCCATTCGCATCGCTGCCTACCTTGACGACGGATTGCAACATTGGCGCCCCGACCGCCGGCGGCAGGGCGCGACCATTGTTGACGTGGCACGCAACGCAACTGCGATTGATAAACTTCGGCCCGAGTTTGCCGATCTGCTCGGTATAGACCGGGTTATCCGGTTCCGAATGGGTGCCGTCACCGAAGTCCGTGTGATGCAGCCGCCGCCCGAGCATGAACGGCAGTCCGTTGGCGGGCGCAATGTTCCCCGCGAACTCCTTGAAGTGGTTGGAAGGCTCATTGGAGTATTGATAGGGCAGCGTGGTCAGGCCGCCGAGCCAGCCGTTGGTGGACATGGGATAAGAATCAAGGCTTTGGTTGACATTGCCAACCACGCCTCCGCTGAGTCCCAGGTCCTGACCCTCTTCCCACGGGACGATGCCCTGGCCGACAACGTAGAGCATCACCGTGCCATAGTAATTGTTGCGCCCGTGCCTTGGATCCAGAAGGAACTGACTGATTTCCATCTCCACCCGGTCCCCCACCTGCAACGGGCGGTTGAACTGGGCATTTGCATTCACGGTGGCGGTGTAATTAAAGTCAATTTCACCAGGGGTGGCCGAGGCATTCGTCGAGACCAGGGTCGCCTGCTGATTGTTTTGATATTCGGCCACCGTGGTGATGCCGCGGAAAAAAGTGCGGAATTCTGCGGGATTCAACTGATCCAGGGTGGTGTAGTTGAAGATGATATCCGTCCCACCCTTGGCCACATGATCAATGATCTGGATGTTCGCGACTCGTTGCTCCCAATACCAACTCAAGTAGTGGTCGTATAATTGGAAATTACTCTCGCGGGCGTGCCGGTCACGGGCGCGGTCGGCGATGTAAGTGATGAGCGCATTGGAAGTGACGACCGTGGTCGCTGGTTCCAACGGCGTGCTGGCATTAAACAGCGCAACGATGCCAACATTCGCATCGGTCTGGGCGGAAATGGTCGCGTCCACCGCAAGGCTCTGGCCGCTGGCGGTGAGGGCAATGACCGCGAGGTAATAAGTTTGACCGGGGACGAGGCCGGAGATGATGGCCGAAGTCACATTGCCGAGGACTATCGAGTTAGTCAGGGATAGGCTATTGGTGCCATAGAGGACGCGGTAACCAACCACTCCCGCTGTAGCGCTGGCCGTCCAAGCCAGACCGATGGCATTGGTGAAACCGGATGGAACGGTATGGAAGCCAGTTGGTGCCAGCACAACGACGATATCCGACGGAGCGGACAAACCATAGAAGCGTTTGGGTTCGCCCAGATTGACAAGCATACTGTTGGTGAACAGCCCGTCGACCCCGAAGAGGTTGGTCGCCGCCGGTGTCCACATTGATCCCGGCGCAATATTCGTGGCCGTGAGCAGCACGCTCGAAGTATTGGTCCAGCCCAGCCAGACGAAGCGCAGGGTTGAACCCGACATCCTCAAGCTGCCCGGAACGATGGCTGGCGGCAACGGCGGCGGCAGCACATAGGTAAAGCCGTTCAAATTGGTGCCGGATACGGCGTTCGTATTCACCACGACCACATTGACCGCACCCGGCGCACTGGCGGGCGTGGTGGCGGTAAGGTTTGAGGAATTGTTCAGTGAGATTCCGATCCCGACATTCGAACCAAACTTGACCGTGACCCCGGCCAGGAAGTTGGAGCCAGTAATGGTCACCACCGTGCCGCCATTGGTCGGGCCCGTTGCCGGAGTGACTCCTGTGATGACCGGAGCGACCGGTGACGAGCCACCGCTCCCGCCCGACACATCGGCATAACTATCGCCGACTCGAATCTCATCCGCCTGGATGGCAAATCCGCCACCCGAGTTTTGAAACCCAATTCCGTTGATGCTCCCCACATCGAAGGTGTTGACGGTGTAAGTCGCGGCCACGCTGGGCGTCGCCGAATTGGCCGCGGGGTTGAGATACACCGTGATCGTATCGTTTGCGCCGGAGGTATTGAAATCAATTTTGATCGCGACCAGATAGGGAGTATTTCCATAGCTGCCCAGAAACGAACTCGCCAAGGAGGTCGCGCCTTGAGTTGCGGTGCCAACGGTATTCATGGAACCAAGCCCCAACCCGCCTTGCGAGCCTGAGAACGGTGCCAAGCCATAACCAAAAAACAAACCCGTGCCGCCATTGGGAAAATAGACGCCGCAGATATTGCCGCCGTTATTCCCAGCAAGGTTGAATAGAAAGCTGATCCACTTCGTTCCGCTGGAAAGTGGTGTTGTGAAACTTTCAAATTGCCGACCGCTGGTTGAACTCAAAGAGCTATTGACAGTCGGCAGGCCGGTGTAGGTCAGGCCGGCGGCAATCGCGGGAGTCGTTCCACACGTCCAGTTGCCGGTGAAACCGCTGGCGGTGCTGGCCGTGGCATTGGGAATCGAGGTGGTGTAGCCAAACGGTTCGTAAGCAATCAAGCCCGCGTGGCCGGTGCTGATCAAGGCAGCGAGGCAAAACGCCGTGGCTAGTAACCCGACGGCCGATTTAAGGTTGGTTTTCAATAACAAAAATTTCGCTCTTGGTTGGAGCGCATTGTCTTTGACCCGGCCGAGGGAACAAGAAAAAACAGCTTCGCTTCGCATCATTCCAATTCATTTGTCTCGGCCAGGATTACTGAACCCTGGCCTTGCTGCGATCATTAAACCACGCCAAGTCGTCCGAGTTCGGGTCCCTCGGCACATCGGGCGTGGTGGCGCTGATCATTCTCGCATCCTGCCAGTTCTTGATTTTGGCGAGGCCGACGCCTCCGCACTGTTGCCGCTCTCGCCGCCCGCATTGACGGCGGAAACCACATAGTAATAAGTTGTCCCGCCGACCACGTTACCCGTATAAGCCGTGCCCGTCACCGCGCCGGGACTGGAAACCGTCACATAACCAGAGCCGCTGGTGGTGGGACGTTTGATATTGTAACTAACCGGGCTGCCAGCGACAGCAGTCCAGCTCAAGCTGACGGAATTGCCACCAGGCGTGGCACTCAAACCGGTCGCCGAGGGGACGGGAATCGTATAGGTCACCGCTTCGGCCCAGGTAGTGGCGAGGCGGAGTTCGTCGAAAACAAAATCACCGCCAGCGCCAGTTACTGGCGTCGTGGCGCCCACTAACATGCCGTTTCCACCCGGGTTCATTTCGAGACCAACCTTGCTGCCACCCGGGTTGCCACTCATGTTGAAAACATAGCTGATATAAAAGGTTCCGCTGGATACCGGGCTGGCCACGTTCTCGCCAGAGTAGGCGGCGGTTTATTTTTAGGCGTTGTAATTAGCCCCCAGGCCGCCATACGTCAGGCCGGCGACCGTGGTGAGGCCGCCCCCATTGTATCCGCTGCTAAAACCACCACCGGTGGACTGGGTGGGGGTGCCTGAGACAAAGGTGGGAGCTGCACCTAAAGTATAGTTATACGGCTCGTATGATACGAGCGCGGCGAAAGCATTTGACGCTGCCAACCCGAACAGGGACAGGGGGAGAATTGCTTTGTTGGATGACTGGGGTGACGAGTTTTGATTTTGACAGGTTAGGTTTTTGGTTTTGTTGGCATTCATGGCAATGACGCTGTCAAGTTTGTTGATTCAACAAGGTGATGGTGCAACCATACTCCGCAACCCCCCATTTGCCTAGCTAGCCAAACGGCTAGTCTTCAAGTGTCCTGTCCCTGCTTGAATTTAAGGGCCGCCTCCGTCCGGGAATGAACGTGCAGTTTTTCGTAGATGTGCTGCAAATGCCATTTGATGGCCGCCACCGTGACGCCCAGCCTTTCAGCAATGGCTTTGTTCGCATGACCGTGCATGACGAGTTCCAGCACTTCCCGCTCGCGGTCGGTGAGCGCTTCCAACTGCGAGGCCGCCGTGGTTTGCTGCCGGAATTGGCCGATGACTTTGCGCGCGATCTCCGGCGTCATCGGCACGCCGCCTTCCCGCGCTTCCTGGATGGCGGCGATGATTTTTTCCGGTTCCGCGCGCTTCAACAGATAGCCGCACGCCCCGGCCCGCAAGGCCTGGAAGATCCGCTCGGAATCTTCATAGACGGTCACGATGACAATCTGCACGGCAGGCAGCAGCTCCTTGATCCTCGCCGTGCACTCCACGCCCGTGGCGTCGGGCAGTTGGATATCCATCAACACCACATCCGGCAACGCCTTGGGGATTTTCTTCAACGCCTCCGCTACGGTGGCGCAGGTACAGACGCATTGCAGGCCGGGCGTCCGGTTGAGCAAGGTTTCAAAACCTTCGCGCAGCGTCTTGTTGTCCTCCACGATGCCGACTTTGATCATAGCAATCTTTTCGGTAACGGCGCTTCAAAGCGCACGGTGGTTCCTTTTTGAACATCGCTCACAATCTGGCAGTCACCCTCCAGCGATTGCAGCCGCTCCTGCATGTTGGCGAGGCCATCGTCGCCGGCCTGGCGCGCGGGCGAATCAAAGCCGCGCCCGTTGTCGGCCAGCTCCACCAGGAGCCGGTCGTTCCGGACCGCAATGCGCAGCCAGACCTGCGTGGCGTGCGCGTGCCGCACGATGTTGGTGAGCGCTTCTTTGAAGGCTAGAAAAATTTCCTGGCGAAACTTCGGATCCAGCGGGTGCTCTGGCAAATCCTCCGCCACATCCAGTCCGCACGCGATGGAGGCCAGATCCAACAGTCGCTGCGAGTAAGAGGCGAAATAGCTGGCCAGCGAGGCGATCGTGTCGTTGCGTGGATTGACCGCCCACACAATTTCGTCCAGCGACGTCACCATGCGCCGCGCCGTTTCGGTCAGATCATCCAGATAGCGGTTCTTTTCCTCGGCGGAAGTGGTCGGGCTTTTCACGAGCGAACTGAGCATGTTCACCTCAGTCAACCCCGCGCCCAGGTCGTCGTGCAAATCGTGCGCCACGCGGGCGCGCTCCTGTTCAATCTCGCGCCAGCGCTCGGCCCGTTGCCGCTCGTGGATCTGCGCCTCGAGCTGCCGCGTCCGCTCCGCCACCTGCCGGCGCAGCACCATGACCCAACCAAAGGCGGCCAGCGCCGCAAACCCCAGCCCGCCGGCCGTCCACAATAATTTTTTCAGCGTCCACCAGGGCGGGGCTTGCAGCACGACGATGTCCGCCGGCGAACGCAGTTCGATGCTGAACGACCGGGCGCGCCAGTCTTCGCCGGCCTGCCACTCGCCCGGATCAATCTTGCAGACCCCGGTCACGGAAACCTTGCTGCCGTTTTCCAGTCCGGCAAAAGCGTCTGAACCCTCGGCCTGCTTGAGGTAAGCGTGAAAAATGAAACCGCCGTCCTGGAGGATCAAATACTTTTCCGAGCCATGCAGCGCCCGGTCCAGCAACCGGGCGGAAAGCTCAATCAACCGGCAGTCGTACTTGCCTTTCAACGCCTCATCACGGGTGATCCGGGCTGGCGGCGGCGGCGGGCCGTCGGCGGTTTTTCGGTAAATCGCGTCCTGCAGGATGGGCGTGTATTCACCCTGGCTGACAAAACCGAGCGCCTCCACACGGTCTCCCAGTCGCAAGGGCACGTCTGCTTTGGTTTGCACCTCCACCCCTTGCTCGCCTGCCTGCAAGTCGAACAGCTTGCCCGCTTCGTACCGGATGACCGTGCCCGTCACCTTCACCCGGTGCCCGTACGGTTCCTGCGGATCGAATTGCAGCAGGCTGGCAATGGGCCGGGCGGCGATGGCGAAAGGGTCCGTCGGCGCGGGCAGCTCAATCACAAAATCCTCCGGCCCCGGCACCATGAGCCGGATGGCAAACAACTGTCGCTGGTGGTTGAACTGCGTCGAACAAACGCCGCGCACCCGCACCGTGCTGTCGAGCAGATCCTCAAGCCGCTTCACCGGCAACTGGCGCGCAAAGACCGAAAGCCGGCCGCCGCCGGTGGCGATTTCGATCAGATTATATTGCGAGCCTTCATCCAGATGCGCCCAGCGCACGATGCCAACGATCTCCACGAACTGGCTGTCTTCCTGACCGCTGGCGAGCGCATCGTAAGTCACCGGCTTGGGCGCGGGCAGCGGCGCCACCCCCACGACCTCCACCCGTTCCGGCACGACGATGGGCGCGTACTCGCCGGGACTCGTCGTGCCTTCCACTTCCACCAACTGCCCGGGCGTCAGCGCCAGGGGCAAGCCGGAGTCGAACAAATAAATCCCCGCCGTGTCGTCCTGGATGAAGCGCGAGAAAAGCGCGGTGTCAAAGAAGGTCACCACCCCGCGCAGCCGCACCCGCCGCTTTTGCTGCGCCTGCTGCACGGTCAACCCGCGCACCGCCGCCGCCGTGCGCAGTTCCGCCACCGGCGGTTCATCCGCCCAACCCAATGCCACCCCCAATGCCAGTGCTGCGACCACAAGGAAGCCCCTGCTCGGTCGGAGCGTGCATTGGAACAGCGCTTTGGTTCGGATGATCAACATGTTTGCAACCGCAATCGGCCGGCAACCGGTTGCGGGACACTGGGCTTGCTTGCTTTTGTCAGCCCCGGGCGGCGATGTCAATCAATGCTTGCAAGATCCGGCGGTCACCAGCGCAAGCTGCGGTAAAGGCGGTTGGCGGCTGGCCGGTCCGCGGAGACCATTTTGAAACCGGCGCTGTCCCGACCGGGCTCGGCCAGCGCATTGGCGCCGGAGGCGGGCGGGTTGGTGGCCGCGTACACGCGCACATAATCCACCGTCATCCGTTGAGGAAACGTCGTTGTGCCATCGGGATTCCGGGGCCAATCGCCGCCCACGGCCAGGTTTAACAGCAAAAATTCCGGCTGCTTATAAACCCAGGTCTTGCCCGCCGGCAAGCTCGCTGGGTTCACGCTGAAATACTGGCGACCGTCCATGAACCACTTGATCTGGTTGGTCGTCCATTCAATCGCATAGACATGGAAATCGTCCGCAAAGGCCGCCCCGCCCGGCAACGCACAAGGGCCGCCGATGGCGCTGCCGCCGGAGTATCCCGGGCCATGCACCGTTCCATGAACGAGGGTTGGCTCGCGCCCGATGTTTTCCATGATGTCGATCTCCCCGCACTGCGGCCACGGAACCCCCGCGTCAATGCTCGAGCCGAGCATCCAAAACGCGGGCCAGATCCCCTGACCGCGCGGAATCTGAATGCGGGCCTCGAAGCGGCCGTAAGTCCAGGCCGCCTTGCCCTGGGTTTTGAGGCGCGCGGAGGTGTAACTGCTGCCGTGATAATTTTCCTGGCGGGCCTCAATCACCAGCTTGCCGCCTTCGATCCGCACATTGTTCGTGCGGGACGTGTAGTATTCCAACTCATGGTTGCCCCAGCCACCGGCCCCGGTTTCGAAGGTCCATTTGACGGGATCGGGCGGCGAACCATCGGGCTGGTTAAATTCATCGGACCAGACCAGGTTCCAGCCATTGCTGCTTTGCGCGGCAGCGGCCCGGCCCCACAAAAGACCGCACAAGAGCAACGTCGGGAGGTGCCTGAAATGCCAGTTCTTCAGCTGTGTAATCATAGTTCAACGACCAGAATCATCCCTGTCGCTCCCGCCGTCTAGCTAACCGAGTGGCTAGTTTATTGGGGGAGATCAAGGGCGGTGCAATTCGCACGTCCAGGCGACGGAAGGAAAAAGCAAAGCCCGTCGTGCTTCACTGATTGCGCAGAAACATTTTCCCCGGTAACTGCTTCACCAGCCGTTTCATTTCCAAACCCAGCAGCGCCACGCTCACAGCGGAACTCGGCAAGCCGCTGCGGCGGATGACCTCGTCCATGGTGCGCTCCTCGTGATCCAGGGCATCGTAGGCTTTCTGTTCATTGTCCGACAGCGAGAGCGCCGGCAGCACGCCGGTTTCGCCGGCCCCGGCCGGACGGTTGCTGGCGGGAAACAAATATTCAAACTCACTCAGAATATCTTCCGCGCCCTCGCAAAGTTTCGCGCCCTTCTTGATCAACTCGTGGCAACCTTTGCTGCGCGGCGAATCAATCCGCCCAGGCACGGCGAAGACTTGGCGCCCCGCCTCCACCGCCATGTTCGCCGTGATCAGCGCGCCGCTCGTGAGATTCGCCTCGACGACGACGGTGCCAAGCGTCATGCCCGCGACGATGCGGTTGCGGATGGGGAAACTCTGCTTGTCCGCCGGGCGGTTGAACGGAAATTGCGTGATGATCGCCCCGTTGGCGGCGATGCGTTCATACAGTTCGTTGTTCTCGGGAGGGAAAACAATGTTGATGCCCGTGCCCAAGACCGCGATGGTGCGGCCCTTCGCCGCGAGCACGCCCTGATGCGCCGCGGTATCAATGCCTCGCGCGCCGCCGCTCACCACGGTCACGCCGACGTAGGCGAGTTGATAGGCCAGCTTGCGCGCGACTTCCAGGCCGTAGTGCGTCGTCTGCCGCGAACCGACCAAGGCGACGGCATTTTTATCT
>Ga0075019_10000918_pt1 | contig 16859 bp, 15 predicted proteins | sample ColStrG_CSR_2013_FD_71473 | JGI IMG/M metagenome (GOLD analysis project Ga0075019, IMG submission 71473) | Freshwater sediment microbial communities in response to fracking from Pennsylvania, USA - Cold Stream Run_MetaG_CSR_2013 | ecosystem: Environmental > Aquatic > Freshwater > Creek >...
GTGTAGGGGAAGGTATCAGGTAGAACTACCAAGGACGTCTTACTCACGCCAGACAAACTGTCAATCAATAGGGTGATCGGCCCTGTCTTGGCCTGACTTGGCACAACTACATGAAGGGCAGTGTCTTGAAGAGCTAACTTAGTTTGAATGGCGCCTCCCTTGAAAACAATCTCATATTTTTTTGTCTGAAAGGAATTTAGCAAGCCGGTCCCACGAATAACAATAACTTGACTTCGCCCGGCAATTACGATATCGGGTTTGATGCTTTTAATTATCGGTCTTATTCCGAGATATGGCAGGGGGATTGCAGTGTTTAAGGCATAGGTTGACATGATCGTCGGGACACCTGACGCCGCATTCCATGGTACAATAAACGACAAGGTTGTATCTGTGACCGATAAGGTAGACGCCAGCGCAGAATTTGAAAACTGTATCTTGTAGAAGTCGCTTATCGAGTAAGCAAAGCCGCCGGTTGCTGTAACGGTGACAGTATCGCCTGGATTTACAAGGGTAGGATACATGGAAGAAATTTGTTGGGTCACATCGAAAGCCGGACCGCCGACTGTTATACTATCAACCCATACATGAACAGATCCGCTATAAGCATGCTTGGGAACGGAAGTATATATGGTGTCGTCAGAGTAACGGTAGACGGTAGCAGCAAATCCTGAGATACTCGCCTTGGGAGGTAAGCCACCTTGACTGAAGCCCGTTCCAATAATTGTGAACGGTGTGCCTGCCGGCCCTGAAGTCACACTCAAGCTGGATATTAACGGAGTTGTAGGTTGAAATGTGTAAGTCAGAGATGGTGTTTTAACCTTTTCGCCGTTGTTTAAAACCCACACAGGCCCGGAAGTGGCATGTGATGGAACACTTGTTGTGATGAAGTTGACACCCACGATAGTGACAGGTGACAAAATACCGTTAAAGGAAACGGCATAGTCATTAATCAAAGCTGCACCAAAACCCGAAGTGTTATAAATGGTTATTTGTGCACCCACCTCGCCGGAGAATTGCTGAGCGTAGCCAACTTTCGGTATCACTTTAAAGGTGCTGGTTGTAAACGCTCCACTTTCGACGCTTACCTTGAGTGTACCGGTTGTCGATCCAAGTGGAACAAGCACAGAAAGGGAGCTGTCGGTCGCGTGAGCATAGGGAGATGAACTAAAGGCATTAGCAAAATAGACGTAGTTGAACTGCGGATTCCGAAGGTCGAACCCTGTACCCTTAATTGTGATTGTATCACCGACAGAAGCTGAATCGGGTTTGATGCTTTTAATCGTGGGATCAACCCAAAATAACAGGGTTGGGGAAGAGGCAATTTGATTGTTTACGAAAACAGAGACTGCTCCATAAAATGCGCCGGCGGGTACTTTAGCGCTAATTAGACTTCCGGTTACCGCAACAAGTTCTGCCTGCAGGGTGTCATATTGCCAGACACCAGGTGAGACATCCCAATAATTAACGAAATCGACCTTATTATTAGACGAAATTGATGTGTCGAATCCGCTTCCTGAGATTACCACCGTGTCACCTGCATGAAAATGATAGGGCGCTAGCGATGTTATGCTTGCAGAGCTTTGCGCCTTTGAATAGTTCGTCAAAAAAAATGAGAGCGCCACAAGGAGGTAGACACTTTTAAACGAAAAACCAGGCATGCAAAACCAGAAGCAAAGGTTGAAAACTCATTTAGGAAAAGCAAAATAGATCGACAAATGTAAGAAAAAGATATTCGAAATTTGGTAGCCGTCAGTTATAGGGGCCGACAGTAACGTGACATTTTTACAATCGACTGTTCCAATATTGGAAAAAACGTCAAACTAAATAAAATTTCGATGTTTTACTCTTCGCTTCCGATCTTGAGGCGAAATCAATGTCACTTTGAAACCGAATGTATCCTATCATACGGAACTAAAATGTTTAGCTCGTGAAAATCTTTTGTCAAGAGAAATTGCCGTCTTGATTCCTCGCTCCAATATTTGGCGATGGAAGAATGAACCCGCGGATAAGTATAAGACTTTTGAACTTAACTTGAGAGGGTCGCAGGACTATCACCTTATCCGCTCGTTCGCTCAGGACAGAAAAGCGAAACGGATTTTCACGGCCTATGTGCGCTTGAGCAAATTCTTTATTACGCTTGCACAAAGCCTCCCGAGATTTCATAGGCATGTTAACGATATGCGAATTCAGGTTGTCAAAACAATTGATCGAGTTAAGGGCTCATTAGGGTTAACCTGCGTCTTGCGTGTTTTCAATATTTCGGTGAGCACTTTCCGACAGTGGAGCATGGAGACCTTCACGAGTTGCTTCCATTCCATTGTGAATAAGTGCAACCGCATTTATCCGAAGCAATTGTCGAGTCCAGAAATTACAAAGCTAAAAGAGAAACTCTTGAGCCCTCAATATCAGTATTGGCCGATATCGTCTATCGGGTTGGACAGTTTAAGAAACGGAACGCTGCCGCTGGCATTAAATACTTGGTATAAATATCGCAAGCGGTTGGGAATTGAAATGTTTCGGCCCAAAGACAGAAGGAAGAAACGGGTAGAAGGGATACGAGCTAAACGACCCAACCAAATCTGGCATGCCGATATCACCCGTTTTGTAACAGTCGACAATCAGATACATTATATCTACCTGGTGGTGGACAATTTTTCGCGGAAAATATTATCCTGGTTTGTCGCTAGCAAAGTCAGTGCATTGATCCGAAGACTGACAATAGGAGAGGCCCTGAAAACTTTCAAGGGTGGGGAAGAGCCCATTGTTTTAATAACAGATGGAGGTCCAGAGAATTCTTTGAAAGACTATCTTGAATCCTTCTCAGTTCCGGTTACGCATCAAAAGGCGTTGCTTGATATCCAATGTTCAAACTCTTTAATTGAAGCACACAATAAAGTAATCAAGTATAACTATCTGTATAAAATGACAATAGCTGATGAAGGAGAACTTAGAAGAGCGATGGAATGGATTTGCGATGATTTCAACAGTCGCCCTCATATTTCACTCAATGGACTAACACCGAATGAGAGCCAACAATATATGGTCATGGATACAGACTCACTGAAAGCGAAGAAGAAAACTGCTTCCGAAGAAAGAAAACGATTCAATTTCAAGAATCGTTGTGTGGCCTGCGCTGCATAAAACCAGAAAACCTGAAAGCTAAAATTGAATTACAAATTACTCATTGCCGATAGCTCTCAATTTAATAAATTCGTTATGCATTCCACAATTGGAACATCGAATTATAAAAAAGTCGCGGAACTGGTTCGGTCATTTAATTTTGTACTTCAACCCCGACACTATATATATAGAGTAAATCACTGATTCCATTCTGTATTAAAAGATTTCAAAGTATTTCTGTGGCTTGATAAAAAGTTACTTGAAATTGTACCTTTTGCCACCTTTTATCAATTTTTTGAAAATAGAAATGTACTTCGAAAAGTTCGATTTCAATATGAATTCAAAGAAAACTGCCATTTTCTTCCCGATTAGCCTCACGATGAAAAAAGACCGAAATCCCGAGAATCATCCCGAATAAATCCCGATTAGGAAATAGACCCTTAATAGCACTACGCCTGTAACCTCCAGCGTGTCTTTGTTCCATAAATGGAACAAAGAATAACAAAAAATTCATGGGACTGCCGAGGCTATTTATATAAGTGCGAGAATGAGGCCCAAAAGGAGCAGGGAATAAAATGGCCCATTATAACTAATTAATATGCCAACTGCAGCTTGCTTCTCTTGGTTGCAATAGGGATATGTAAATCACCCTTAACAAGTTCAAGAGCAAAGCCGTGAGCTCCAGCAATTTTGAGAAAAGAAGTTAATTTAATGTCAGTTGTTTTGCCTGATCGTAAATTTTGAACGGCATTGGGATGCAGCCCTGCGGCTTTCGCTAACGCCCTTACGGATTTCTCATCACCCTGTGACATGGTCGCCAAAAGCTCTTGCAGTGCGAACTCCTGATACTCCTTGTCGAAGGCTGCCTTAAATTTGGTATCCTTCATTTCCCTTTCGAAGGTACTAATTTGCTTACCCCTGTTCTTCTTCATCTTCTTCATAATATGTGCCCTCCTTTATTCTATCCTTATATGATTTCATGTAGGTTAACGCCCTTTCTTTTTCTCCTAGCGGCAACTTATCCTGCTTCTTCCAGAACGCATTTGTAACTATAATTTTTTTCCCTTCCACGAAGAAACTTAAGAATCGATGTGGTTGAGGCTTAAACGCATAAATTTTATCGCCCTCATTTCTAAACTTCGCCTGATCTCTAATTTTACCGATGTCTCCCATCATCTTAAATAGCTTAAGAACTTTTATTCGGTCACTCGCATCAAGTTCAAGATAATACTCGCGTGCCTGACTTTCGCCTTTGGAGGAATAATACCATTCAACCGTAAACTGATCCCCCTCATAGGCGGTATACTCTTTAGGCATGTAATTGTGTGTAACAGTGCAATGTTACAAAATGTTCCTTGTTTTTCAAAAATTGAAGGTAAAAAACTACTCCTGATAAAACGGTAATTTAAATGGATGATAATAGGCGGATTTAACCTCGCTACAAATTTTCATTGGTTATGAGGCACCTGGAAATGATAAAACAACTTGACTATAAACCAAACTACGAGAGGTTGAGAATAATTGTCGAGCAACTCAACAAATTAAATGTTGAGTACCGAACACAAGAATATCTTACTGGAACTAACCTAATTGTCGATTTAGGAAGGGGTAACCAAAGGATTGGAGTGAGCTCGCATTTTGATCGTGTTCAACATTCAGGTGGCGCAAACGACAACGGATCTGCAATCGCAGTTTGTCTCGACATAGTTGAAAAGTATAAAGATTTTCAGAACACTGACCTGGCGCTGAGGATAATCTTTTTTGACGAAGAAGAAAATGGTTTAAAGGGCTCAACAGCCTATGTGAAAGAAAACGGAATAGAAGACTTGGTTGGATTAATTAATATGGAACTAGTTGGACTAGGGGATAAATTTGCTCTCTGGCCTGTTACAACTCATCAAAGCACACCGATACTTGAGAAATTTGAGTTGACTTCGAACCGAAATCAAATTGATTCACATAGATTTGATAAAATCGTAACTAACACCGCGGATCATTTACCTTTTAGGATGGCTGGGCTGGCTGATTCCTTTACCATAACCTGTATTTCAGATCGTGATATCCAAATTGCACAGAAGTATTTCGCGGCAATAGCGGCAGGAGTGGTAAAAAATGACCTATTTGAAATCCTATCCGGCGCCCCAATTTTTGAACATTACCATCGCCCCACTGATACCTATGATAAACTAAGTGAGGTCGCGGTAGTTATGACGTCCTCGGTAATTTGGGAAACGATAATAGGGATTCAGACAAACTCTTGAGATGATTATATGGATTATAGAGTCCATTCTTTTTTAACGGTAGGATAATCAGACTTTATAACTAAGCCAATTGTACTGGGTAAAGAAGTCTCATAAACTGGTCTCAGTAATAAGTCTCACCAAATACCGTTTTTTAAGACTAATGAAGATTGGTTATGCCAGGGTATCTACCAGGGATTTTTTTTGCGCCATATTATTCCTACATTTAGAAAATATTATCACGACCATGAAGAAATACTACCTTGGAGAGTTCGAAGAAATCGTGTTGTTGACGATCGGAATTTTAAATAAGGAGGCTTATGGGGTGTCGATCAAGAATGAAATTGAAGCGCGCCTGAAACGTGACGTGAGCATGGGTGCAATGCATTCTTCACTTATCCGGTTGGAAGATAAGGGTTACATCAAGTCTTCCAACGGGGAAGCCACTGAGGAGCGGGCGGGAAGACCTCGTAGATATTTTGAGATCACGGCTCTTGGTAAAAAAGCAATCGCTTACTCGAAAAGCACTCGAGACCAACTTTGGAATGCTATTCCAAAAGTAGTATTGGAACTACGACAAATTCAGTGAAATATGAAAAACGGTCCTCCAAAGGTATTCCTGAGATTCTTTCGATGGTATTGCCACCCTAATTTTCTTGATCATATCGAGGGAGATTTGATAGAAGTTTATCAACAGCGATTGAAAAAAAATGGAAAAAGAAAAGCAGATATAAAATTTATTATTGATGTGCTGTTGCTCTTCAGGCCAAGTATTGTTAAACCATCCGGAAGACATCAACATTTAAACAGGTATGGTATGTATAAAAGTTATTTCAAAATTGGATGGAGGAACCTCGTAAAAAATAAAGGGTACTCTTTCATTAATATTGGAGGACTTGCCATGGGAATGGCAGTTGCGACGTTGATTGGTTTGTGGATCTATGATGAATTGTCCTTTGACCGGTATCACAAAAATTATGACCATATCGGGCAAGTGATAAGGGATGGGTCTCCTTACTTGCCATTCCCCCTTGCCGATGAACTGAGAACAAAATACGGAAACAACTTTAAGCACGTCGCGATGGCTTGGCCCGTGAGCACGAGTATGCTATCGATAGGAGACAAGAAATCGTACCAGCAAGGGGAATTCATCGAAGCAAATGCCCTTGAAATGTTCACGCTGAAAATGCTGCGGGGTTCCTGGTCGGCCCTGAAGGATCCTCATTCAATTGTTATTTCCTCATCTGTTGCCCATGCTTTGTTTGCCGAAAAGGATCCGATGGGGCAACTTTTAAAGATCGATAACGGACTAGACGTAAAAGTAACTGGAGTGTATGAAGATTTACCCTTGAATACTCAATTCCATGAAGTCCAATTCTTTGCGCCTTGGGATCTATTTGTGTCTGACAATACTTGGATTCCTGGCCAGGGATTCTTAAATAATTTTCTAAAAATCTATGTTGAAATACATCCATCCACTGATTTTAAAAAAGTCTCCGAGAATATTAAAGATGCTATTTTGAATAATGTCAGGGCCAACAAAGAATATTCTCCACAACTCTTTTTGCACCCGATGAGCAAATGGCATCTGTATTCGGAATGGAAAAACGGAAAATTTGAAGGAGGACTGATTCAATTTGTTTGGCTGTATGGTGTCATTGGTTTTTTTGTTCTTCTACTCGCTTGCATCAATTTCATGAATTTGAGTACAGCCAGGTCCGAAAAAAGAATGAAAGAAGTTGGAATAAGAAAAGTTTTGGGTTCGGAAAGAAGGCACCTAATCTACCAGTTCTTTAGCGAATCTTTTGTTGTAGTTACAATTGCCTTTGTTTTGTCAATAGGCTTGGTTGCTCTCTCATTAGGATGGTTCAATGAGTTGGCGGGCAAAGAAATAAGGCTGCCGGTCTCGGATGTATACATTTGGGCCACCGGTCTGACCTTTGTTCTCTTCACTGGAATAATTGCTGGTAGCTATCCTGCCCTTTACTTGTCGTCATTCTTACCGGTTAAGGTTTTGAAGGGCGTATTTAGAGTTGGCCGATTTGCTTCAATCCCTCGTCAAGTTTTAGTAGTGCTGCAGTTTACTGTTTCTGTTACACTCATAATCAGCACAATTATTGTGTATCAGCAAATCAAGTTCGCGAAAGATCGCCCGGTCGGTTACACCAGGGAGAAGTTAATTATGATTCAAATGACAACGGCTGATTTCTATGGGAAGACGAATCTGCTGAGAAGTGAACTTCAAAGTACGGGTGCGGTTGATGAGATCGCCGAATCTACGGGACCAGCAACAGAAATTTGGTCCGCCAATGGTGGTTTTGATTGGAAAGGCAAAGACCCAGGTCTAAACCCGGAACTTGCCACCCTCGCAGTCACTCCTGAATATGGTCAAACTGTGGGTTGGCAGTTGATTGACGGTCGTGATTTTTCGAGAGACTTGGCAAGCGACTCTTCCAGCTTTGTAGTAAATGAATCGGCCGCAAAATTATTCAATTTCGATAACCCAATCGGTGAACAGGTGCGCTGGAACCCAAGATTTCGTAAACCAGATAACTTCAAAATAATTGGGGTGGTTAAAGACATGGTGATGAATTCACCTTTTGAATTGGCAAAGCCTACTGTCTTTTTTATGGGAGGGAAGATTAGTTGGATGAATATCAAAATCAATCCAAAGGCAAATTTACGAGACGCGTTGGCATCAATCGAAACTGTATTTAAAAAGGTTATCCCTTCTGTATTATTTACTTACAAATTTGCTGATGAGGAATATGCGTTGAAATTCAAGTCGGAAGAACGAATTGGCAAATTAGCTTCTGTTTTTGCCGCACTGGCTATTTTCATTTCTTGTTTAGGATTGTTAGGGTTAGCATCATTTGTCGCGGAACAGCGCACCAAGGAGATCGGCATAAGGAAAGTGTTGGGTGCGTCCGTACTTAATCTTTGGAAGATGCTCTCGAAGGATTTTGTGTTGTTAGTTGTGATCTCGATTCTCATCTCGATACCTGTCTCTTACTACTTCATGAACAACTGGTTGAAGAAATATGAATACAGGACAGAGATTTTATCGTGGGTCTTTTTCGTGTCTGCTACAGGGGCTTTGGTAATCACACTATTGACAGTTAGCTATCAGTCTATAAAAGCAGCGACAGCAAATCCAGTAAATAGTCTGAGATCGGAATAATTTGGCGTATGAAACTTCTCCTCATTTCTTTGTTGGCAATAGCAACCAGTGCCAGTGGTCAATGGATATTCCGATCAAAGTCGGATTCAATCAAATATTATCAAACCATCAGAACGATGGCTGATGAGAGCAGAAAGGATACCGAGGATTTGTATCTTCTGGCGGAATCTTATCTGGTGAAGGAAATGTATCAAGACTATTGTTCGTATAAACAATTATTAAAATCCAACCGGCGGGACACCATCCTGCGCGTCGGCCTGTTTGCTCTTAATCTTAAAAGAATACCGAAGGAAATATTTGATTGCACGAATTTGGTTGCATTGGATATCAGTGCCTGTAAAATAAAAAGACTGCCCCCAAAATTGAACAATCTGAAGTTTCTTAAGAGTATAAGCGTTACCAAGAGCAAGCTCAGAAAATTGAGAATTGACTTTGTCAAAAATGACTCGATAAAAACGCTTGATCTGTCGTACAATAAGTTTAGAAGAGTTCCCGGAGACGTAAAAGTTTTAGCGGATTTAAGATACCTTAACATCTCAGGGAACAGGGTCAGGCGACTACCGAAGAGCCTTCGTGAATGCCCAAAACTTGACAAGATAAATCTAAGTTACAACCGGGTGCGTCGTGGTGTGCGATTTACCGACAACAAAAATATCAAATCCGTTATTTTGCAGCACAACAGGTTATCATGCATCCCGGTCTCGCTCGCCAAGTTGTCCAATTTGATGCAGCTTGATCTTTCACATAATAACTTAGGACGCTTTCCTGGCCACCTAAGCTTCGCCAACCTTGAGATTCTAAGTTTGTATGGCAACCATTTTGATAGCATTCCAAACAATATACTAGCATCGCGCGAACTGCGGAAACTTGATGTGGGCTTCAATAAAGTGAAGGCAATAAACTCTGGGATAGGCAAACTGGGTAATCTGGAATTTTTTTCCCTTCCTAACAATGAACTCGTCTCCATGCCGGAGGAAATAGGCGCGCTGTCGAAATTGCAATTCCTTTATGTCCCTGGCAATCGACTGGAAATGCTGCCCATGAGTATGTCGAAGTTACCCCTCAAAGAAATAGATATTGAGTTAAATAAACTGAAGACTATTCCATCTTGCATTTTTGGCATGGGGCAACTTCAGGGGCTTTACATAAGCGACAATTTAGTTGAGAAGTTGCCAAGGGAGTTTATTGGAATGGTAAACCTGAAAGTTCTTTATATTGATGGCAATCGAATTGAAACAGACGGTGTCGAGGCTGCTTCGATCTTCCGCACCTTAGCTGAGAGAGGTGTAGAATTGAAATATTAAGAACTTAATTTGCCTGCAGATTTTAGTCTAATGACCATCATCGGGTTCAACCTAATTACCAAACATTGTTCCTGAATCCTCTCATTCAATTTATTTTATCGTAGCTTTTTTTAAGCCTTTTAAAAGCTTTATTATTTCATCCAGTTCTATGATTCCGATATTATTTTCTTTCGCATAAAAAGACATTAGCTTGACAATCGATCCATCAAAGTACCCTATCATCATTTTGTTAAGGTAAAATCGAATGTATTTCTCTTTTGGAATTACCGGAAAATACTCATGTGTTTTCCCATAAGCTTTATGATCTACAAAGCCCTTCCGCTCCAAGATTCTCACCGTAGTGCTGACAGTGTTATATGCTGGTTTTGGAGAAGGGAACCTCTCGATGATATTGTTTACAAACGCTTTTCAAGCTTCCACAAAATTTGCATTATCTGGTCTTCCGCTTTCGTTAATACCTGCATAACAAAATTGAGTTTACGCACCAAAACTAATTAATAGTCGATTCTTCCAGCTAAAAAAAATGCGCTTAAATTGATACTTGAATTTGGATATTAGGCCGATAAAATCGTGTAAATAAGAAAGTACCATAAAACGATAAGCGACATTGACCGCTTAAATCATTTCTTTCTTGGAATTAACCAGGTCAATCTGACACACGAATAGTTAATAGATTTTCCTGACGAGGTGACAAATTGTTGTCTGTAACTAAGCTCAAATCTTCTTACTCTATATCCAGCACCCACTGCATAACAAAAATCAGTCTCTGTGTTTATAGGTACGTCTGAACCGTTTAAACTTGCCCTTGCCATCAGGATATTCGCCCCAAGCTCACCAGTCAAAAAGAGGTTTTGTTCTTCACCAATATTGGCTAAGTTAAATTTTGCTCCGATCTGAATTGGTATCATTGTAGTCTTTGTGCTGAAAGACCATATTCCAACTGATGAATACGGAGGTGGTGATAATGTTACAGTTTTTTCTCCGAATGAAGCTCCCTCAACTGTTGCGATGCCTGTGAAATACCTGTTCAGACTAAGTTCATACCGGAATGCTGCACCCCAACCCGTTGTTGCAATATTCGTAAAGTTTCCGTTTGGAATCACCAATTCAGCACCGAGTGAAAATCTATTTCTCTGGCTTATCGCCAAAGTTGGTAGACTGAGAAAAATGATAATGAGGGTTTTCAATCGGCTATAATCTATTTAATGACGGCGGGCGATACATGACAACGCACATTTTTCATACGCTATAAATGCTCCCTATCAAAGATAGAAAGATTGCGTTTCCTTTTTTTAGAATGTTTATATTGATGCCAATATTTGTCTCAAAGAAATCGATTGACTAGAAACTTGTTAAAAGCGCAATTCACTGATATTGGCAAAAAAAAGGGAGCCCAGGTAATGCAAGATATTTACTGTATACCATCGCGACAGTGCTCGTTGCGTGTTCCTTCTTGCCTTACTAATGGAACATTTGCATCCTGGCTCATTCCTTTTCTCCTGTCACCCTTATCCATCCTCCCTTCTGGAAGAACCACCTTACTTGTATCAATGAGCTTAATCTTTCTTTACCAGCGCTCTTACCCGAGCTTCGCGGTCAATTGCTTCTTTAAGCGTTGTCATGAAAACTAAGGTGCAAATTTTCCTTCAATTAAGGATTAGGTTAAAACCTCCACAATTACATCACTCTGCTTTTTCCCCTGCAGTTAACAGCAGTGGCTTACAAAACCTTTCGGATCGAAAATAAGACAGTATCATAATACGATTGATTTCTTTTTCAAAGCAAAAATAGTAAGACCAACAATAACAATGGAAACCATGACGGCCCATAAATTCACTTGTCTGCTTTCGGCATACATCTCATAGTCCATATACACGAATTTATTGACTACTGGCCTCCAGTATAACTTATTGCCCGCAACTGAGTCGGCATTTGAATTGACTAAATCCCATGGCATTTCAAATTCATACAAATATTTTCCATCACGAGTGAAGCTCATGAAGTCAAGTCTGGAATTCAAGTCTTTTGAAAGCTCATTGAAATCAGCCGTGGCCTTAGCACGGGGCAACGGAAGTTTTAGACTATCAGTAACAAGCTTCACCAGGTCCTTTACCTCCTTGTCTTTTTCTATTTGCTTATAAACAAATTCCTGGTTTTTTTGTAAAACGTCAAGCCATTTGGGTTCCGACAAATTTCTTTTAACAACGTCCTGGAGGACTTTGAAGATCTCTTTAAAAATGCCCATGTTGGCAAAATGATCCATTATCTTCTCATTCAAAAGCAGTAAGTAAACACTATCCGCTTTTGTAATTGCCTTTCCCTCTGAAGGAAGTCGCTGAATAAAAGAGTCGTCCTCTTTTGTAAAGAAATCGTTTGGCGAAACCATTTTAAAACGATTAATCGGCCGGATGGTCTCGGAATACCTGATGTATGTGTAAAACCACCTGAACTTCTTCTCGAAGCGCGAATGTACCCTGAAAAGCGTGTCTGAATTTTTGTCGAGATCATTATTCATTAGATGGTCGCTTTCAAAATGTTTACTCAACTGAATTCTGAATTTTTCCTTGTCTGTTTTTATTGTAGCGGAGTCGTTGGGTTTGGTTTTTCTTACGGCCCAACCACTTTCCGCGTTAGCACCAAAGACATTTTTGTCGGCCAGTTTGCCGTCCGCTTTTTCAAATACAATTGTTTTATCTAATGATCCATCCGCATATATCTTTGTGCGAGACGTAATGGGATTCTCGCAAGACATTAGCGCAACAGCGATAGGGATAAAAAAACTGATTTTTTTCATAGAGTTGATTTAAGAGATTTTGACTTTAATAATTTTGTCTTTGCACATTCAAGAAAGAATTGATTTGACTTAAACGGAGACCGACAGCCAGCAAATGGCTGTTGTATGTTCCTTCTTTTAGAGGCAGCTTGGCGAAAAGCTGTGGCATTTAAAATGACAGATTCACTTGTCTCACGCATGTCATTCTTGGGCTGAATAAACTTATGAGAAGATTCGAATAGAAAGAAAAACACCAAAACAGACGAGGCGATACTGAGAGCGATTCTTAGGCGTTGGTTTTGAAAAAATTGTGTAACCAAGTCAAGCCAGGTGGGTTCTGATGGTTGAGTAATTCGGGACATAATTGCACTTGTAAGCCTTGCATCGTTAGGCGGGCTGATCTCATATTCAGCAATTTGTTTTACAATAAATTGTGCCTGCTGAAGGTCGCGAAATAGTTTAGCACATTGGTCGCAACTTTTGATATGATTGTCTATGCCCGCTTTCTCTTTTTCAGTGAGTTCTGGATAGACATAAATGTTTTTTTCAAAATCTCTGCAGTTCATACAATTACGAATTATAATATTTTTGTAAACTCTCTTTAACTTTTAATCTTGCGTAGTATAAATTGCTTTTCATGCTCCCATAAGACATTTGAAGTATCTGGCATACTTCATCTGGCTCCATAGTTTCCAGGTCACGAAGGATGAACACGGCTTTTTGTTTAACCGTAAGTTGTTCTGCTAGTTTGTAAACAATGTCTCTGAGTTCATCAGCTTCAAGCTTCATTTCGAGGCGATCTGTTTGCATCATCTCCTCGCTTAGTTTTTCATCCGACTTACTTTTCCTTCTCGCTGACTTTAAATAGTCCAGGCAAAGATTAGTCACGATTTTACTCAGCCACGTTTTGAACCGAAATTCTTCCTTATAGTGAGAAATGTTTTTCCAAAGTTTAATAAATGCCTCTTGCGTGATGTCCTCAGATTCCCCTTCATCCCGTGTGAACTTAAAGGCGATAGAGTAGGCCAGCCTTTGGTGGGATTCCACCAAACAGCGGAATGCTTGAGAATCACCTTTCACTGATTTACTTATTAGGTCTAGTTCCAGTTCCTGGTCCATTAGGGAAAATTACATCTAATACGACTGAGATCTTATTTGGTCAAATCCCAAATCTCTTTTTTCGCTATCGAAGTCACACGGCAGGACTGAGAGCGCTTGCCTATCAAGGCCTCGCTTCGTGACAGGAATTTCGCGAAACTTTCTAAATTGCCTTAGGCCTCATAAACTGTAACCAATTGGGCTCAAAATTCTCTTAGACGGTGAATAAAGAAAGTATCATAAAACGATCCTTGAATTGCATTAATACTTCCTCTTCTGTGGATCTACATTACTTTGAAAATAATTCGAAGACACAAATCAAAATTACCAAATGAAAAAAGTAGCATTAGTTACAGGCGCAAGTTCGGGAATGGGTAAGTCGGTCGCTATTATCCTCCATAGTCAGGGATGTACCGTTTATGGTGCGGCGAGGCGAATAGAGGCCATGACAGATCTTCAGCAGAAGGGAATCGGCGCAGTTTTATTAGATCTGACAAATGATGAATCTATTGTAAATGCAGTGAAGACAATAAAGGAAAAAGAGGGCAGAATAGACATCTTAATTAACAATGCCGGTTACGGTTCATATGGTGCGGTGGAGGATGTTCCTCTTGATGAGGCCAGGAGACAATTTGAGGTGAATCTTTTTGGTATGGCAAGATTAACCCAACTGATATTACCTGAAATGCGCATGAATAAATTCGGAAGGATTGTAAATATCTCTTCCATGGGTGGAAAGATTTATACGCCGCTGGGCGCATGGTACCACGCTACCAAACATGCTGTGGAAGGCTGGAGTGATTGTTTACGTTTAGAGGTAAAAGACTTTGGAATTGATGTTGTGGTGGTAGAGCCGGGCGGTATAAAAACTCTGTGGGGACAAATTGCAGCTGATAATTTGATGAAAACTTCTGGAAAGGGCTCTTATGCCGTTTTTGCCAACAAAGTAGCAGAGAACATGAAGCGGTTATACACAGGAAGCGAATTAACGGATGTCGAGATATTGGGAAAAACTATTGCACAAGCTGCCACCGATAAAAAACCAAAAACGAGATACGTGAAAGGTTATATGGCGAAACCCGCCTTAACAATAAGAAAGTGGTTTGGTGATAAAGTGTTTGATAAATTGATGATGAGCCAGCTTAACTAAAATAAATTTTCTTGAAGAAAGTTTCACGAAACGATCCGCAGCGATGCACTTTCTTAATTGGTTTATTATTCATGCCGTAAGGAAATCCTTACATGAGAAAAAATGGGGTAGCAAAGAATTAATTCTAACTTGTATTTTAATGATTGTATGGCTGATGAATATCCACTTTATTTGACGAACTATCAAAAGTAAAATCAGCGCCTTATTAAGCCTACAGAAGCCTTGGATTCCAAAAGTCATCAAATGGCTTTGGATTATCTTTATAGTGTTTAGCCTGGGATTGCCTATATATGTCTTTTCAGTAAGCATTGACTTGTTCGGGCTTTATGGGGGAATGCCGAGCCTTCATGAAGTAGAAAACCCAGAAAATGATTTATCTTCAGAAGTTTTGTCGGCAGATGGCGTATCGCTCGGCCGTTACTTTTACTACAATCGAAGCTCGGTTCTTTTCAATGGACTGTCTCAAGATTTAGTAAATACTCTAGTCATCTCTGAAGACCATCGTTTCTACCAGCATTCTGGTATTGACTTTTATGCTTTTTTTCGAGTCGCAAAGGGAATTTTCACATTAAATAATTCAGGGGGAGGAAGCACACTAACACAACAGCTGGCTAAAAATCTTTACACTCAAAATGCCGGTCGAAATCTCGATGGCCCAATAGCAAGATTGGGGAGCCTACCCAAACGCATCATACAAAAAACAAAGGAGTGGATCATTTCAATAGATCTGGAAGAGAACTTTACGAAAGAAGAAATCATAACGATGTACCTCAACACCTGTAATTTTAGCAGCAATGCTTTTGGAATTAAGGTAGCTGCCGAAACCTATTTCGGCAAAAGCCCTGATAAATTGAATCTACAGGAGTCAGCCGTCTTAGTAGGCATGTTACAGTCTCCATCTTTATTCAACCCAAAGCTGCATCCTGATAACGCTTTGAAAAAAAGAAATGACGTTTTATTAAAAATTTATCGGCATCGATATAAAGTGAAGACTAAAAAACAATTTGATTCGCTAACTGCCTTGCCGATTGAACTGATCTATAGTGTTCAAAATCAAAACAAAGGATTGGCCACTTACTTTCGGACAGTATTAGGAAATTCTTTAATAAAATTTTGCAAAGACAAGGGCCTTGATCTTAACAATGCAGGGTTAAAAATATACACTACGATTGACAGCAGGCTTCAGCGATATGCGGAAGAGGCAGTAGCTGAACATATGAAATTCTTGCAAGAACAATTCTTTAAAGAATGGAAAACTCGTGGCCGCGATCCCTGGTCTGATGAAGAGGGTCATGAGATTAAAGGTTTCTTGGAAAAGAGAATCCACCAGACTGATGCCTATCGCTCCTTAGCTGAAAAATATGGTGAAAATTTTGATTCGCTCAGGATTATGCTAAGGAAAAAAAGACCCATGACGATCTTTACATGGAAAGGTGAGCGTGATACATTATTCAGTTGCTATGATTCTCTAAATTACTACAAACAATTCTTGCAAACAGGACTTATGGCAATGGACCCCAGCAGCGGTCACATTAAGGCGTGGGTTGGTGGCATCGATCACAAATATTTTAAGTTTGATCACGTGCGCCAACAAAAACGACAACCGGGATCCACATTCAAACCATTTGTCTATGGCTTGGCCATGGAATTAGATTACTCGCCACTCGAAATAAGGCAGGACATAGCACCTCAATTTAAAGAGCCGGGGTCTCCTCCGTGGTATCCTTTAAATTCGGATGGCACAAGAGGAAGCGGAAAAAAAATGACTTTGCGCCAGGCGATGGCTCGGTCTGTCAATTCTATTTCAGCTCAACTGATCAAAGAACTTAGTCCCGAGAATGTTTCAGAGTTTGCGCATCGAGCGGGAATTGAAAGCCCATTAAAAGCAGTGTATTCGCTTTGCCTAGGCACAAGTGACGTTTCGTTATATGAAATGGTTGGCGCCTATGGCACATTCGTTAACGGGGGCATCAACACGCAACCGATCTTTATC
>Ga0075019_10000924_pt1 | contig 16811 bp, 17 predicted proteins | sample ColStrG_CSR_2013_FD_71473 | JGI IMG/M metagenome (GOLD analysis project Ga0075019, IMG submission 71473) | Freshwater sediment microbial communities in response to fracking from Pennsylvania, USA - Cold Stream Run_MetaG_CSR_2013 | ecosystem: Environmental > Aquatic > Freshwater > Creek >...
TCGAGGCGGCCACCGCCGCCTACGAGGCCGGCGCGGCGTTGGTCGTGGTGTCGGGCGGCGGTGAACTGGTCCGACTGTCGGGGGAGTGGGACGTGCCGCTGGTGCCGGTCCCGGTCAAGATCCCCGAGGCCCGGACGGCGCTGGGGGCGATGGCCGTCCCTCCGCTGGTGCTGCTCGAGCGGATCGGACTGTTCCCCGGCGCCCAGCAGTGGATCGACCAGGCCGTGACCCAGCTGCAGCGCCGACGTGACCAGCTGTCGCGGTCGGGCAGCGTGGCCGAGCTGACGGCCAGGCGGATCGGCCGGACGATCCCCCTGGTGCACGGGGCCCAGGACCTGGGTGCCGCCGCGGCCCTGCGGTGGAAGTGCCAGATCAACCTCACTGCCAAGTCGCCGGCCTTCTGGAACGTCCATCCGGAGCTGTGTCACAACGAGGTCGCCGGCTGGGGTCAGAACGGGGACGCCACCCGGCAGCTGGTGACACTGGTCAACCTGCGCCACGACGCCGAGCACCCCCAGGTCAGCCGCCGGTTCGACCTGGCGACCGAGGCGCTGCGCGAGGTGATGGCCGACGTGGTCGAGGTGCGGGCCGACGGCGAGGGCGACCTGGCCCAGCTGCTCGACCTGGCGCTGGTGGGCGACGTGGTGTCGCTGCTGCTGGCCGGCCACGAGGGGATCGACCCGGGCCCCGTACCCGCGGTCGACGACATCAAGGCCGCCCTGGCCGGCGGGGTCTGAACCACCCGTCCGGGCCGTGCGCGGTTCCCGTGCCGCCGAACGGGTCACCGGGCGGCCGTGGCGGGTCGGGGCGGCCACGCGGGACCGGGCCTTCCGCACGCGTGTTTCGGTTGGATGACGCTGGCGTGGCGGCGGGATGAACTTCGCAGGGACGCTTACCTTCGGCGCGGCGCGGGCGTACAGTGGTGCCCGTGAGCAGCGTGCGGGTCTGTGGTTGCAAGTCGAAGCCAGTCGCAGGCAAAACGACCCACGTAAGGCAACTCATGGTTGCTGAGCATGGTGCGGCTTAGGAGTAAGTCCTGCCCGTGGCGTCCCCGGCTGTCGGGGGCGGGCGGAGAGGGGATGACGCGTGCCCGTAGTGGCTCCGCAGGGTTCCCGACCGGAGACGGTCGGTGCCGCCGGAGTCCGGCCGCAACTCCCCCGGCAGGCGAGTGTGGGGTCAAAGACCAGGTCAGCCGCACGCCGCTCACGAACCACCCGTTCCCATCCCTTCACCGACCGACCAGGAGGACCGGCCACCACCTGCAGTAACCCGACAAGCGATGCCGAGGAGGCGTACCAGTGGACGTAGTCATCACGCATGGTAGGAAGATCGTGTCCGACGAGGTTCGAGCCCTGACCGAGGAGAAGGTCCGCCACGTGGGCGAGCACTGTCCCGGGCTGGAGCGGGCCGAGGTCCACTTCTCGGAGGAGCACAATCCGAGGATCCACGATCGGGAATGCTGTGAGGTGGTGATGTCCGGACACGGGCACACGATCAGGGCCAAGGCGGCGGGCCAGGTGCCGCTGGTGGCCGTCGACCTGGTGATCGAGAAGCTCGAGCACCAGATCGAGCGCACCAAGGGCCGCATCGTCGGTCGCTCCCAGCCCCGCCACCGGATGGCGCCGACCGAGTCGCTCTTCCGGAGGGTGCGCACGGCCTGACGCACGCAACCGGCGGCGGGCCCGCCGGTCCCGGGCCCGCCGAGCCGGTGCCGGGACCGTGGCGGGCACCGCCGGTCGTCCGGTGCTTCCCGGGAGGCCGCCGACGGTAGAGTGGGGCCCCCATGAGCATGTTCTCGAAAGTCCTGCGCGCCGGTGAGGGCAAGAAGGTCCGCCGCCTGGCCGAGCTGGTCCCGCTGGTAAACGCCCTCGAGCCGGAGATGGAGGCACGCTCCGACGCCGAGCTGCAGGCGATGACCGTCGAATTCCGCGCGCGACTCGACAACGGCGAGTCCCTCGAGGACATCCTCGTCGAGGCGTTCGCCCTGGTGCGCGAGGCCGCCTGGCGGGTCCTGGGCCAGCGGCACTTCGACGCCCAGCTGATGGGCGGGATGGCACTGCACTTCGGGTGGATCGCCGAGATGAAGACCGGCGAGGGCAAGACGCTGGTCTCCACCCTGCCGGTCTACCTGAACGCGCTCGCCCGCAACGGGGTCCACGTGGTCACGGTCAACGACTACCTGGCCACCCGCGACTCGGAGTGGATGGGCCGGCTGCACCAGTTCCTCGGCCTGACGGTCGGCCGGGTCGGGCCCGACATCTCGGACCCGGCGGAGAAGCGCCAGGCGTACCTGTGCGACGTCACGTACGGGACCAACACCGAGCTCGGCTTCGACTACCTGCGGGACAACATGGCGCGCTCGAAGGACGCCATGGTCCAGCGCGGTCACCACTTCGCCATCATCGACGAGGTCGACTCGATCCTCATCGACGAGGCCCGGACCCCGCTCATCATCTCGGGGCCGGCGGCCGAGTCGGCGCAGCTCTACTACCAGTTCGCCGGAATCGTGCGTACCCTGCGCGCCGAGGAGGACTACGAGGTCGACGAGGAGAAGCGGTCCGTCGTCCCGACCGAGTCGGGCATCGAGAAGGTCGAGCGCCAGCTGGGCGTGGACAACCTGTACGACGCGGTGGCCGTGAACTACGTGCACCACCTGACCCAGGCACTCCTGGCCAAGGAGCTCTACAAGCGGGACAAGGACTACCTGGTGGCCCAGGGCGAGGTCCGGATCGTCGACGAGTTCACCGGTCGCACCCTCGACGGGCGGCGCTGGTCGGACGGGCTCCACCAGGCCGTCGAGGCCAAGGAGCGGGTCAAGATCAAGGAGGAGAACCACACCTGGGCGACGGTGACCCTCCAGAACTACTTCCGGCTCTACGAGAAGCTCGGCGGGATGACCGGTACCGCCGAGACCGAGGCGTCGGAGTTCGCCAACACCTACGAGCTCCCGGTGGTCCCGATCCCGCCGAACCGGCCGCTGGTGCGGGTCGACCAGCCCGACCTGATCTACAAGTCGGAGGAGGCGAAGTTCGCCGCCGTGGTCGAGGACATCTCCGAGCGCCACGCCACCGGGCAGCCCGTGCTCGTCGGCACGGCGTCGGTGTCGAAGTCCGAGCACCTGTCGCGCCTGCTCGACAAGAAGGGCATCCCCCACGAGGTGCTCAACGCCAAGCAGCACTTCCGCGAGGCCGAGATCGTGGCCCAGGCCGGACGGGTCGGCGCGGTCACCGTCGCCACCAACATGGCCGGCCGAGGCGTCGACATCATCCTCGGCGGCAACCCCGAGGGGCTGGCCGCCCGTGAAGCCGTCGCCCGTGGGCTGGACACCTTCACCGAGGAGGGTGCGGCCGAACTGATGGCGATGGAGAAGGAGCTCGAGGCCCGGTGCACCGCCGAGGGCGACCAGGTCCGGGCACTGGGCGGTCTCTACGTACTGGGAAGCGAGCGCCACGAGAGCCGGCGGATCGACAACCAGCTGCGGGGCCGCTCGGGCCGTCAGGGCGACCCGGGGGAGAGCCGGTTCTTCCTCTCCCTCGAGGACGACCTCATGCGCCTCTTCGCCACGGGGGCGATGAACTGGGTGATGGGCCGGGCCCTGCCCGACGACGTGCCGATCGAGGCGAAGATGGTGTCCAAGGCGATCGAACGGGCCCAGACCACCGTCGAGGGACGTAACGCCGAGTCCCGCAAGGACGTCCTCAAGTACGACGACGTCATGAACGAGCAGCGCAAGGTCATCTACGCGCGGCGGATGCAGGTCATCGAGGGCGAGGACCTGCGCGACGACACCGTCGAACTGCTCGAGGAGACCATGACCGCGGTGGTGGCCACCTCCTGCCCGTCGGACTATCCCGAGGAGTGGGACCTGCCCGGGCTCATCACCGAGATCACCCAGTACTACCCGACGAAGTTCGTGGTCGAGGATTTCGCCGAGGCGGCCACGGCCGGCCAGGTCACCGAGAGCGTCATCACCGAGGCCCTCGAGCAGTACGCCGAGCGGGACGAGACGATCCCGGGGGGCGAGGAGACCGCCCGTCAGCTCGAGCGGGACATCATGCTGCAGATCATCGACCAGCGGTGGCAGGACCACCTGGCCGACATGGACTACCTCAAGGAGGGCATCAACCTGCGGGCCATGGGCAACCAGGACCCGCTGGTGGCCTGGCAGCGCGAGGGCTTCGCCATGTTCGGCAAGCTGATGGACGGCATCAACGACGACTACCTCCGCTACGTGTTCCACGTGCAGGTCGTCGAGGAGGAGAAGCCCCAGCTCGACCTGGCCAACGCCAGATACGTGGCGGCCGACGACCCGGTGCAGGGCGATGCAGGGATCAGCGCCGCGTTCGCCCAGGCCACCCCGGCCGAAATCGAAGCTGCGGCCGCAGTGGCCGGCGGCTCGTCGTTCGACCAGGGCGGCGGTGGATTCGACCACGAGGAGTCGCAGGCTCCGATCGTCAAGTCCGACCGCGAGAAGATCGGCCGCAACGAGCCGTGCTGGTGCGGCAGCGGCAAGAAGTACAAGCTCTGCCACGGCGCCGGCTGAGATGGCGAACGACGGCCCCCGCCCGGGGGACGGCGCGTCCGATCGCGTCGACATCAGCGACACCCTGGCCCGACTGACCGAGCGCTACGGCGAAGCCGAGCGGTTCCTGGGCGCCGACGCCCTGGCCGGACGGCGGGCCGAGCTGGAGGCGGCGGCCTCCGCCCCCGATCTGTGGGACGACGCCGACAACGCCCGCGAGGTGACCACGGCGCTGGGGCGGGTGACCGAGGACCTCCAGGTCCTCGCCTCGCTGCGCGAACAGCTGTCCGACGCCGAGACGCTCCACGAGCTCATGCAGGAGGAGTCCGACGAGTCGCTGCGGCACGAGGTCGAGGAGATCCTGGCCGACCTCGACCGCCGGCTCGGTGCGCTGGAGCTGCGGGCCCTGTTCGCGGGCGAGTACGACGACGGCGACGCGGTGGCCGAGATCCACGCCGGGGCGGGTGGGACCGACGCCCAGGACTGGGCCGAGATGATGCTGCGCATGTACACCCGGTGGGCCGAGCGCCGGGGCTTCACCATCGAGGTGGAGGAGGCGACCGAGGGCCAGGAGGCCGGGCTGCAGTCGGCCACGTTCCTCATCCGGGGCCGGTACGCCTTCGGTCTGCTGGCCGCCGAGCGCGGTGTGCACCGCCTCGTGCGCATCTCGCCGTTCGACGCCCAGCACCGCCGCCAGACCAGCTTCGCCTCCCTCGACGTGGTCCCGTTCCTCGAGGACGTCTCCGGCCAGGTCGAGATCGACGAGAAGGACCTGCGCGTCGACACCTACCGGTCGTCGGGCGCCGGCGGCCAGCACGTGAACAAGACGGACTCGGCCGTCCGCCTCACCCATCTCCCCACCGGCATCGTCGTGACCTGCCAGAACCAGCGCAGTCAGACACAGAACAAGGCCAAGGCCATGCAGGTGCTCGGAGCGAAGCTGGCGGAGCGCCAGCGCGCCGAGCACCAGGCGACGCTGGACGGTCTGGCGGGGGAGCGCACCGACAACGCCTGGGGCAACCAGATCCGTTCGTACGTGATGGCGCCCTACCAGCTGGTCAAGGACCTGCGCACCAATGCCGAGACCGGCAACGTGGAGGCCGTCCTCGACGGCGACCTCGACATGCTCATCGAGGCGGAACTGCGTCGCGGCGCGGAGGAGCGTCGGTCCAAGGGCTGACCGCGGCGCACCGACGCGGACCCCTCCGGTGTTCAGGGAGGTCAGGGGGGCTGACCCAGTTCGGCGGCGGCCCCGGGTACACTGGTGGATCGGTGCACATGGCACGCCCGTGCCCACGCAATCGCACCGCACCCCTCTTCCCCATGATCAAATTCCAGAACGTCACCAAGACGTACAAGGGATCCACGGTCGCCCTCAACGACTGTACCGTCGAGATCGACAAGGGCGAGTTCGTCTTCCTCGTCGGTCCGTCAGGATCAGGCAAGACCACGTTCATCCGCCTGCTCCTGCGCGAGGAGATGCCCGACTCCGGACGCATCTGGGAGGCGGGCAAGGAGATCGGGCACCTGCCCAAGTGGCGCATCCCCTACCTGCGCCGCAACATCGGCTGCGTGTTCCAGGACTTCCGCCTCCTGCCGAACAAGACCGTCTTCGAGAACGTGGCCTTCGCCCTCGAGGTCATCGGGCGGCCCAAGCACGTGATCGCCGCACAGGTGCCCCAGGTCCTCGACCTGGTCGGCCTGGCCAAGAAGCGTGACAACCTCCCCGGCGAGCTCTCCGGTGGCGAGCAGCAGCGGGTGGCGGTGGCCCGGGCCTTCGTCAACCGGCCCCTCATCCTCCTGGCCGACGAGCCCACCGGCAACCTCGACCCCACCACCAGCCTCGGGATCATGCGCCTGCTGGACCGGATCAACCGCACCGGGACCACCGTGATCATCGCCACCCACGACGCCGGCATGGTCAACCAGATGCGCCGCCGGGTCATCGAGCTCGACCGGGGCAACCTGGTGCGGGACCAGGCCCACGGTGTGTACGACATCGACAGCACCACGCTGGCCGCCGGCGCCGGATCGCCCACGGGTGCGCTCGTCGAGCAGATGCCCACCCCCGACGACGACTACGAGGTGTCCGACACCTTCCTGGCCAGGCCCTGATGGCGGTCTCCCCGGCATACGTAGGGAAGGAGGCCGCCACCAACCTGTGGCGCAACCGCCTGATGACCGCGGCGGCCATCCTGACGGTGGCCGTCTCGCTGGCGTTGGTGGGCTCGGCGCTGCTCCTCAAGCAGGGTGCGTCCAAGGCGACCGAGCTCTGGCAGAACGGCGTCCAGACCATCGTGTGGGTCAAGCCGTTGGCCGGCCCGGTCCAGACGGACGCCATCAAGACCGACCTGCACCAGTCGCCGTACATCAAGTCGTGCCTCTACCGGAGCCAGGCCTACGACTACAACGAGGCACTGAAGGTCCTGCCGGCGGACGAGGCCGCGGTGACCACCCTGAACCAGTACCCGGCCTCGTTCCGGTGCCAGCTGGTCGACCCCTCCCAGGCGCCCGCCGTCTACCAGGCGTTCTACGGGAAACCCGGCGTGTACGACGTCAAGTACCCGGGCCAGCAGATCAAGACGATGCAGAGCGTCATCCGGGTCCTCCAGTGGGTGTTCCTCGCCATCGCCGTGATCCTGCTGCTGTCGGCGTCGGTGCTGATCCTCAACACGATCCGCATGGCCATCTTCGCCCGACGGCGCGAAGTGTCGGTGATGAAACTGGTCGGCGCAACCAACTGGTTCATCCGGTTGCCGTTCATGGCCGAGGGGATGATCCAAGGGCTGCTCGGGGCCGGCGTGGCCGTGCTGGTGGTGCTCGCCCTCTACTGGGGGATCGGTCTGGACCAGGCCCGCACCGCGGGCGACACCAACATCATCCACCAGATGTCGCTGAGCGGGTGGGAGGTCTTCTTCACCTGTCTCCTGGTGTCGGTGGTCGGCGTCGGCGTGGGTGTGATCGGGTCGGCCTTCGCCGTCCGACGCTTCCTCGACGTCTGATCTCGTCCACCTGACACCGGGGTCGCACCCGGCGCCGTGCACCGCGTTCCGGTCGGTGCCCTCGGTCGGTCGCCGACCACTGCGCCCACCGCATCCATGCCGCCGCGACGGCGCAGTGCCTACTCGGGTCCAGAGCGCTGCCCGGGTCGATGACCGAAGATCGGCGGTCCCTGTTCCGCGGCCAGCACCGCGATCCGGGGGCGGGGCAGCTCGGGATGGAGCTCGGCGGCCGCCACCATGGCGCCTTCGGGATCCCAGGCCTCGACCAACTCGGCGACGAAGTCGAAGCGGCCCATCCTCCCCCAGGTGACGATGAATCGGTGGGGTCCGGTCACCCCGGCATCGTATCGATCCGGGCGTCAGCTCAGTGTTCGGCGGGTTGGGTGTAGGTGGCGTCCCCGAACCCGAGGATCGGGGCGAAGATGAATCCGAGGATGGCGAGTCCGACGCCGAAGCCGGCGGACTTGGCGAAATTCTTGGCGATGTCGATCCCCAGGATGATGGCGATGGCGATGTTCACCAGCGGGATCAGGAACAGGAGCAGCCACCAGCCCGGACGGCCGGCCACCTTGCAGATCAGGTACACGTTGTAGATAGGGATGAGCGCACCCCAGCCCGGGCGGCCCGCCTTGGCGAAGATGAGCCACCACCCGGCGATCTCGAGGACGATGATCGCCAGGTAGAGGATGAGACCGATGAACGCGCCGCCGGAGCTGGCGAAGAGCAGGGCCGACATGGAACACCTCACATGGTCAGGAACGGGACTATCGACAGGATAGGCACCGGTCCGGTAGGAAACGTTGGATCGTCCGTCGCCGGTGGCGTGCGACCCGGCAGAACCCGACGACGGAAGGTGTCGTCACGGCCCACCGTCGCATCGACCGCGCCATGGGCGCACGAAGTGGACGGGCGGCTAGCCGGCGTCCGGGTGGAGTTCCGGCGGGTACCACTTCTCGTCCGATGCCATCCACCAACCCGCTGCAGGGGGTCCGCCGCCGCCGGACCCGGTCGTCGCCGGCCCGGACATCGCATGATCGGGGTGGGTGTCCGTTCCGGTGCTGGACGACGGCTGCAGCGTGGGCATGGTTTCCGCTGACCTCCCCGGGGTGATCGGACCGTCGGGAGTCACCTCGACGGGTGCGGCGGCCTGCTGCGCAGCCACCGACTCCAGGTGCTCGGCCCGGGCCTTGTCGATCTGCGTCCCGGCACCGCACATCGGGCAGGCCGTCGCGTACTTGATGCTGAACGGAAAGATCGGGATGAAGAACAGGGTGAACCACGTGTGCAGCTTGACGAGCGCATGCACCGACGGTCGCTGGCAGCGTTGGCAGAGCAACATCACGTCGCCCATCGGCTTCCGCATCCTACGAGTTCCGAAGATGATGAACATGGTCCGCCTCCCCTGATCCACCCACTGCCTGAACGTCACGAGAGTGCAGGTGGCTCGGCGGTGCGACGACGGCCACGCCGATGGGCGACGAGGCACGTCGGTCCGACGCACCTGCCGCCACGGCTCCCCGGACGGACGCGCCGGTACGATCCATCGCATCGGAGACGAAAGGCGGTGGCTGGTGCCCGGCATCTGGAAGGTCCGACACGTGGGCGTCGACGAGTTCGACGCCTGGACGCGGCTCTACCGTGGCTACTGCGACTTCTACCGGTGGCCGACCTCGGACGAGCACCAACGCCAGATCTGGGGGTGGATCCACGAGGACCAGATCGTCGAGGCCCTGGTTGCGGTGGAGGTGGACGGGTCCGGCGCCGAGGTGGATGTGCCACGGGGGCTCGCCCATCTGCGCACGTGGATCCGTCCACTGCGGGGGACGACGTCCGGCTACCTGGACGACCTCTTCGTGGATCCCGGTTCGAGGGGTGCCGGCGCGGTCGACGCCCTCTTCGGGGAGATCAACCGGATGGCGCTCGACAGGGGCTGGGACGTGGTCCGCTGGACGACCGCGGACGACAACTACCGGGCGAGGAGCACCTACGACAAGCTGGCGACCCGGACCACCTGGATCACGTACGACATGACCCCGAGCCCGGGCGACGACGGGGTGACCGACTGAGGATCCCCGCACGAGGTGGCGCGGTCCTCGGCCGGGCGTCCGGCCCGTCGGTGGTCGGCGGTCTCCTTGGCGGTCGACAGACCGAGACCGGTCCCGGCGATGACCCGTTTCGCCGCGTCCTACCCGCGGATGAACCGGCCGGAGATCTCGCCGCACGCTCGATCCGCTAGTCGGCTGCCGGACCGGCCGATGCAGGACCCTGCGTCGGTCGCGCCGGGAACCCCTGGTCCGCCTCCATCTCCAGGGAGCCGCGGTAGTGGTGGCGCCTGCGTTCGAGGTCCCGCTGTTCCCGGCGTCGGTCCGACCGGCGGTTGATCCGCCTCCATCGGAAGGCATTGGCCGCGCAGAAGCCGGCGAAGCGCACCGCGAGTGCGAGCAGGGTCCCACCTCCCATGGTCCGACACCAGATCGCGGTCGGCACGGCTCGATAGTGATCTGCGGGCATCCGCCACCCGGTTCCGCATGGATCGTGCGTCGTCATCGTCGCGTCCGCCGCACCACGGACGCGTGCTCGGATCGCGTTTGACCCGGACCGGGCTCGGGTCGACAATCGGCTGCGTGACCAGCGCCGAGATCGACGACTACCTTGCCGACCTCGAGGAGCCGAAGCGGTCCACGCTCCAGGTCCTCCGGAAGACGATCAACGAGGTGGTCCCCGAGGCGGAAGAGGGGATCTCCTACGGCTCGCCCGCGTTCCGCCTGCGGGGCACGGTGGTCGCCGGATTCGCCGCGTTCACCGACCATCTCAGCTATCTGCCGCACAGCGGATCGGTGTTCCCCGTCCTGGAGGATGCACTCGATGCCTATCCGACCTCTCCGGGAGCGCTGCGGTTCCCGGTCGACACGCCGTTGCCGAGGGAACTCGTCGCACAGCTGGTACGGGTCCGGATCGCTCAGGCCTTTCCGGATCCGTAGGCCCCGACCCACGGCGACACCGCGCGGTGGGTCACCGGTGGCGGTGCGCCGCGGCCGCTACAAGGTGGCCAGGTAGGCGTCCAGCTTCACGAAGGCGGTCTCCATCCCGGCCTGGGCCTCGGGGCTCAGGAACATCGGGGGCACGTTGGTCTGGTGGGTGACCGTTTCGGTGCGACCGTCACCGAGGTCGTTGAAGACGATCGCCGTGGTCATGCCGCCGGCGATGTCGGCCTCGGTGAACGAGAACGAGCGGGGAGGGTCGAACTCCACGAACACGCCGCGGGTCGGGTACTCGTCGCCGGTCTCGTCGTGCACCATGACGAACTCGTAGCGCCCACCGGGACGGGGCTCGAGGACGATCCCCTCCAGCGGCGTGCTCATGCCGATCGGTCCCCAGAAGTGGGTGAGGTGGGACGGTGTGGTCATGCACTCGAAGACGACGTCGGGCGGGGCGTCGAATACCCGGATGATGGTCAGTTCGCCCGGTTCCGTCGGTGCGTCGCTCATGGTTGTCCTTCTTTCTCCTTGTCGTGGGTGATGCGTTTCAGATGCTGTTCGAGCTGGTCGAACCGCTCCGTCCAGATCCGCCGGTTCCGCACGATCCAGTCCGTCGCCGCCTCGAGCGGCTCCGGCTCGAAGTGACAGGGCCGGTACTGTGCGTCCCTTCCCCGTGAGATCAGTCCGGCCCCCTCCAGCACCTTGAGGTGCCTGGACACCGCCTGCAGGCTGATGTCGAAGGGCTCCGCGAGCTGGTTGACCGTCGCCTCACCTTCTGCCAGGCGCACCAGGATGGCCCGTCGGGTCGGATCGGCCAGAGCGGCGAAGGTCAGACTGAGTGGGTCGTGTGCCATGTGTATTCAACGAATGAGGTAATTAACGAATAGGTTGAGTATGGGTCGGGGTCGACCGCCTGTCAATAGCCGATCGGCTGCTGGCCCGGCCGGAACGGGGACGTACCCGGAGTCGGCCGGGGCCTCACCCTGCCCAGGGGGACAGTGGCGGCGGCTGTGGACGGTCGCCGCCGCCGTCCGGGACCGAGCCGACGACCGCGGCTCGGATCACGCGGGTGCGCCCGCCAGCACGGCGACCATCCCGATCGCCCCTGCCCCGACCAACGCGACGACGACCCCCCGCCGGAGCGCGAGCAGCCACAACGCGGCCAACACCAGGATTCCGACCTGCCACGAGTGGGCCAGCTCCAGGCCGAGGGGGATCGCCGATCCGGCAATCGCACCGATGACCGCCGCCCCTGCCCCGACGAAGAACGCCTGGACCCGCCCGTCGGAACGGAGCCGGTCGAAGTGGCTCGCCCCGGCGAGGACGAAGACGAATGACGGAGCGAATGCGACGGCGGCGGCCAGCAGCCCACCCCACAGCCCGCTCGCGGCGTAGCCCACGACGGCCACCGTCTGGACCACGGGTCCCGGGGTCGCCTGCCCAAGCGCCACCGCATTGAGGAACTGGGCGCCGGTCATCCAGTGGTAGGTCACGACGGCGTCGTGCTGCATGAGCGGGATGATCACGAAGCCCCCCGCCGTAGGAGAGCGCCCCTACCTTGAACGCGACCCAACACAGTGATGCGACGCCGCCGGCGAGCACGGGGAGTCCCGAGGCCGGCGCCATGCCGGACAGCCTCCGACGGGCTCGACCGTCGGGGGCTGTCCGCAGAGCCACCTCGAGCGCGCCGCACGAGACGAGCACCAGTACGAGGAAGGCACCGACGGTGGCTGCCGACAGGCCCCCGGTGACCAGGTAGGCGATCCATCGCACCCGTGCGGCCCGCTCGGAGGCGACCCGCTGCCAGCTGGCGGGCACCAGGGCCACGGCAGCGCTCAGGGCCACGGCGGGTACGGCGGCACCGGCCCCGGCGGCCAGACCCAGGACCCAACGAGGTGGATGGGCGGACAGGAAGAGTGCCGACAGCGCCAGGATGAGCGTCAGCCCGGGCAGGATGAAGCAGATGCCTCCGACGATGGCGCCGAGCCGGCCCCGGAGCCGCCAGGCACAGTAGATCGCCAGCTGTGTGGAGGCAGGGCCGGGGAGGAGGTTGGTGGCAGCGATCCCGTCCTCGAATTCGTGGGCGGTGAGCCACCCACGTTCCTCGACGCACAGCGTGCGGAAGAGCGCGATGTGGGCGGGGGGACCACCGAATCCGATCGCCCCGATGCGCCCCCACTCGCGGACCAGGGTCCTGAACGGCACGGGCTGGCTGGGGAACTCGGGCATGCTCCGGGCCATCGTACGGTCGGTACCGGGGCGACGGGCACGACCCACCTCCTGGCGCAACCGCATTGCGGGCGGCGACCTGCTGCAGTGATCCGAACCGTCTCTGAAGCGGTCGAGCCCCCGGGCAGGGCCGGTGTTACCCTGCGCGCATGGGCACCCAGGTCATCGTCCTGAACGGCACGTCCTCGGCGGGCAAGACGTCCATCGCACGGTGCCTGCAGTCGATCCTGCCGGCACCGTGGCTGCGCCTCGGCATCGACGACCTCACCCGGGCCGCTCCCGACGCAGGGCTCGACGACGGGTCCTTGCTGCACGTCACCGCGACCGGACAGGTCGAGCTCGGTCCGGCGTGGCAGGCACTGGAGACCTCCTGGTACGCCGGGATGGCGACGATCGCCGCCACCGGGACCGGTGTCATCGTCGACGAGGTCCTCCTCGACGGCGGGGCGGGTCAGGAACGGCTGCGGACGGCCCTTTGTGGGCTGGAGGTGCTGTGGGTCGGTGTGACCTGCGACCCGGCCGTTGCCAACGCGCGCGCGGCGCGTCGCCCGGACCGCGTCGCCGGCCTGGTCGCTTCCCAGTGGCCCGTCGTCCACGAGGGCGTCGTGTACGACCTGGTCGTCGACACCAGCCGGGCCACCTCCGCACGGTGTGCCGAACGGATCCTGGAGCGGGCGTCGATCGACGGGTGAGCACCGACCCGAGTCACGGAGCCGGCGCATGGGGGTCCCCCGGCGGCCCGACCGGGCGCCACTCGTAGCACACGTCCGGTTCGCCCTCTTCGTTGTCGCCCGGAGTGCTGACGGTTGCGACGAAGCCGCGTGCCTCGTAGAAGTGTCGTGCGCCGAGGTTGTCCTGGAACGTCCAGAGTCGGAGCCCCGCCGGTCGGCATCGCTTCGCATGCTCCAGCAGGGCACCACCGATTCCCCTGCCGGTGGACGCCGGGTCCACGTAGAGCTGGTCGATCCAGTCCTGGTCCAGCACCATGAGCGCCACGACCGCTTCGAGGTGGTCGGCGACCCAGACCTCGCGGAGCGGAAGCACGATCTCGGCGAACCACCGGTGCACGTCGGCGTCGGTGTGGACGGTCGGAGGTATCGACGGTGCAGCCGCCGCCCGGGACCGTAGCCACAGATCGGCGAGCGCGTCCGACTCGGCCGGTTCGCCACGTCGTATGTGCATGCCCCAGCATGTCGCCGTCCCGGCACGGGCGGGAAGTCGGATTGCGGGGCGCCGGCTCAGCGCAGGTGGGTGACGCCGAGCCCCGGTCGGGTGCAGGAGTCGACGGCCGTGCCCCCGCTGAACCGGGCGCTGATCCAACGGTTGATCATGGTGGTCGACAGGTCGAGCACCTGACTGTGGCCCACACCCTGTTCGGCCACGTAGTCCACCGAGTCGTACTGGCTCCGGCACAGGCGCCGGCTCACGAATCTGGTGGTGCGTCCGAAGGGCACCACCTCGTCGGCCGTGCCCTGGACCACGAGGATCGGGGCGGACGTCGGTGAACCCCCGGGTCGGTTGGCCTGGTTGGCGGCCTGGACCCCGGGGAGCTGCTCCCACCCGGGTTGGAAGAACGTGGCCGGGGGCACGGCGTCGTAGACCGAGGCCACACCGTTGATGCACGAGGACGAGACCGCGGCGATCCCCGCCAGGCCGGCCGGGGTCAGCGCCTTCTGGAGCTGGAAGGTGCGGTAGTGGAGGGACCACGCGAACAGGGCCATGGCGGTGAACGCCGACTGGCCTGAGGGCGGCGGGCGTGCACCGGTCGGGGCCAGGTCGAGGACCGAGGTGACGGGGGCCACGGCCGCCACGCCGGCCACGAACAGCTCGGGGGCGTAGGACTGCGCGATCTCGCCGGCGAACAGTGCGGCCTGGCCGCCCTGGGAGAACCCGAGGACCACCACGGCATTGGATGCGCCACCGCCCTCGAGCGAGCGTGCCGACCGGGCGGCGTCCAGCACGTCCTCGGCCTCACTTGCGCCCACCAGGTAGGGGTGGAGACCGGGAGCACCGAGGCCCCGGTAGTCGGCGGCCACCACGATCTCCCGGGCGGCCACCAGGTCGGCCAGGTCGGGAATGGTGGACGTGCCGTCGAGCGATGGGGCGCAGCCCGAGGCGACGCCGGTCGTCCCGTGGGCCCAGCTCACGATCGGGAAGCCACCAGGGGGAGGGGTGCCGCCGGGGACCACGATGATGCCCGACTCGGCCAGGTCCCCGCCGGAACCCGAGGTGGTGTGGAACAGCACCCGGTAGGCGCGAGCCCCTGCGGGAAGGCCGGCGACGCCGGCGATCGGTTGGGACCGGATGACCGAGCCCGCCGGAGCGAAGGGCAGGGGACTGGGCGGGCGGTAGAAGGCGGCGAGCGCCCCGGTGACCGTGGCGCTGTCTCCACCGACGGCGCGGGCCGCGGGACCGGTGGGATGTGGTGCCCCTGCGGGCGACCCCTGCGCTCGCACGGCGGTCACCGGTGCGCTGGCCGAGGTCGAGGCCCCCGCGGCCGCGAACGGTACCGCTGCGCTGGCGGTGGCGATGGCGATGGCGAGCAGGAGGATGACGAGCACCGTTCGGAACGACCGGTCGTCGGGGCGTGCTCGTGTGGTCGCCATGGCCGTTCCACAGTAGCCAGGAGTGCGCACCGCATGTTCCCCTACGCTGGGACCACATGGATGCGCTCGGATCGGTGGCCGCCTGGCCCGTGGACGCGGCGACCGCGGGTGTGGCGCTGGTCGGCCCGAACGGCGCCGGCCCCGCTGCCACGGCGGGCGACACGGCACGGGTCCACCCCTGGGCGTCGGTGACCAAGCCGGCGACCGCCCTCGCCGTCCTGGTGGCGGTCGAGGAGGGCACCCTCGACCTTGAGGAGTCGGCGGGACCACCCGGATCCACCGTGCGGCACCTCCTCGCGCATGCGTCGGGCCTCGGCCCCGACGCCGGACCTCCGGTCGAGGCGCCGGGCGCCCGCCGCATCTACTCGAACGCCGGCTTCCAGGTCCTGGGCGAACTGCTCGAGGCGCGGGCCGGCATGCCGTTCGCCGAGTACCTGGTGACCGGCGTGCTGGAGCCGCTGGGCATGTCCGCCACCCGACTCGTCGGCGCCCAGGCGGGCCAGGCCGCCGCCGGACTGGCCGGCCCGCTCGACGACCTCGTGGCTCTGGGGCGTGAGTGGGCGCACCCGACGCTGATCAGTCGGGCAACCTGGCTCCAGGCCACATCGGTCCAGTACGCAGGCCTGAACGGCGTGCTCCCCGGGTTCGGCCCCGCCGACCCGTGCGATTGGGGCCTCGGCGTGGAGATCCGTGGCGCCAAGCACCCCCATTGGACCGGGTCGACGAATTCGCCGGCCACCTACGGACACTTCGGGCAGACCGGCTCCTTCCTGTGGATCGACCCGGTGGCCGGCGTGCTGTGCGCCGGGTTGGCCGACCAGCCCTTCGGCGTGTGGGCGGCCCGGGCGTGGCCGGCGCTGGCCGACGCCGTCCTGGCCGAGGTGGGCGCCGGTGGCGGGAGCACCCCGGACTGAGTGCGCTGGGCCGAGCGGGCCAGGCCGAGCGGGGCGTCGGACCGCCATCGCCCTGGAGCGCCGCCGCCGACCGCGCACGGCCACGTCTAGGCTGCGCGCATGAAGGGTGTCCTCCTCGCCGGTGGTACCGGCTCGCGTCTCCATCCGCTGACCCGGATCACCAACAAGCACCTCCTGCCGATCTACGACCGGCCGATGATCAACTGGGCCATCGAGGCCCTGGTCAACGCGGGCATCACGGAGATCATGCTGGTGACCGGCGGCACCCACGCGGGCGAGTTCCTCCGCCTGCTGGGCAACGGCCAGGAGTTCGGGATCGACCGGCTGAGCTACGGCTACCAGGAGCGGCCGGGCGGGATCGCCGAGGCACTCGGACTGGCTGCCCGCTTCGTGGACGGCGACCCGGTGCTGGTGATGCTCGCCGACAACATCTGCGAGAACTCGATCCGGCCGATGGTCGACGCCTTCCGGGCCGACCCCCACGGCGCCCGGATCCTGCTGACGCCGGTCGAGGAGGTCGAGCACCTGCGCCACCTCGGCGTGCCCACCTTCGACGACGA
>Ga0075019_10000927_pt1 | contig 16795 bp, 11 predicted proteins | sample ColStrG_CSR_2013_FD_71473 | JGI IMG/M metagenome (GOLD analysis project Ga0075019, IMG submission 71473) | Freshwater sediment microbial communities in response to fracking from Pennsylvania, USA - Cold Stream Run_MetaG_CSR_2013 | ecosystem: Environmental > Aquatic > Freshwater > Creek >...
CGCGACCATCGTCGGCGCTACCTCCGGCGACACCGGCTCGGCCGCCATCGAGGCGTGCGCCAACCGCGACCGGATCGACATCGTCATCCTCCACCCAGACGGCCGCACGTCCGAGGTGCAGCGCCGCCAGATGACCACCGTGCAGGCCGTCAACGTGCGCAACCTCGCCGTCGCCGGCAATTTCGACGATTGCCAGGACCTGGTGAAGGCCATGTTCAACGACGTGCCGTTCCGCTCGGAAATGCACCTTTCGGCGGTGAATTCGATCAACTGGGCGCGGATCGTGGGCCAGATTCCCTATTATGTCGCAGCCGCCCTGGCCCTGGGGGCGCCTGATCGCGCGGTCGACTTCGCGGTGCCCACCGGCAATTTCGGCAATGTTCTGGCAGCCTACGCGGCGAGGCGCATGGGCCTGCCGATTGGCCGGCTGGTGGTGGCCGCCAACCGCAACGACATCCTGGCGCGATTCCTCGATGCCAACGACATGTCCGTCCGCGGTGTCGAGCCCAGCCTGTCGCCATCCATGGACATCCAGGTCAGCTCCAACTTCGAGCGCCTGCTGTTCGAGCTGCAGGGGCGGGACGGGGCCAAGACCGCGCGGACCATGACCGATTTCCGCAGCACCGGGCATATGCAGGTGGACGACGCCGATTGGCGTCGGGCGCGGGAATTGTTCCAGGGCTTTCGGCTGGACGACACCGGCACGATCGCGGCGATCGCGGCTTTGCAGCGCGCCACCGGTTACCTCGCCGACCCGCACAGCATCATCGGCATCGAGGCGGCGCGGGCCTGCCAGACCCCTGGCACGCCGATCATTGCCATGGCCACCGCCCACCCCGCGAAATTCCCCGATGCGATGGAACAGGCAACAGGCAGCAGACCCCCTCTCCCCGCGCACCTCGCCGACCTATATGAACGTGCTGAAGATTTTTCCCGCGTCCCCGCCGACCTCAAAGCCATCGAGGCCGCGGTGCGCAGCCTCGTGTTAAGGAATGCCGCATGACCGACCCGATCCGCGTCACCAAGCTCCCCTCGGGCCTGACCGTGGTGAGCGAGCGGATGGACCGTGTCGAGACCGTCTCGCTCGGTGCCTATATCGCAACAGGCACGCGCCATGAGACGGCGGAGGAGAACGGCGTCTCGCATTTCCTCGAACACATGGCCTTCAAGGGCACCGAACGCCGTTCCGCCGCCGGCATCGCCGAGGAGATCGAGGCGGTCGGCGGGCATATCAACGCCTACACCGCGCGCGAGCAGACCGCGTATTACGTGAAGGTGCTGAAGGAAGACACCGCGCTGGGGGCCGATATCATCGGCGACATCCTGACGCATTCGGTGTTCGACGCCGACGAGTTGGAGCGCGAGCGCGGCGTCATCCTGCAGGAGATCGGCCAGGCGCGCGACACGCCGGATGACATCATCTTCGATCACTTCCAGGAGGCGGCCTATCCCGGACAACCCATGGGCCGCCCGGTGCTGGGCACCGAGGAGCTGATCCGCGCCATGCGGCGGGACACGCTGACCGGCTATATGAAGCGGCACTACGCGGCGTCCAACACCGTGGTCGCCGCCGCCGGCAATCTCGAGCACGAGCAGATTCTCGATCTGGTGCAGCGCCATTTCGCCGACCTTCCGACGGATCCGGCGCCGGCGGCGCAGCCGGGGCTGTATTCCGGCGGCGAGTTCCGCGAGGACCGCGACCTGGACCAGGTGCATGTGGTGCTGGGCTTCCCGGCCGTCGGCTACGGCACGCCCGACTATTACCCGACCATGCTGCTGGCCACCTTGCTCGGCGGCGGCATGTCGTCGCGCCTGTTCCAGGAAGTCAGGGAAAAACGCGGGCTGGTCTATTCGATCTATTCCTTCGCCGCTCCCTATATGGATGGCGGCGTGTTCGGCATCTATGCCGGCACCGGCGAGAGCGAGGCGGCCGAGCTGATGCCGGTGACCTTGGACGAGCTGTTGAAGGTGCAGACCCAGGTCTCCCTGCAGGAACTGGCGCGTGCCCGCGCCCAGGTGAAGGCCGGCTTGCTGATGTCGCTGGAAAGCACCGGCAGCCGCTGCGAACAGCTCGCGCGGCATCTGCAGGTGTTCGGCCGGGTGATGTCCACCGCCGAGACCGTGGCCAAGATCGAGGCGGTGACGGTGGCCGATGTGCAGCGTGCGGCGACGCAGATCTTTCGCGCGGCGCCGACGCTGGCCGCCATGGGCCCGGCCGACCAGGTGCCCAATCTGTCCGCCATCACCAGCCTGCTGGCGGCCTGAGCGATGGATTATCTCAACCTGATCTCGGATCTGATCGCCCAGGCCAAGATCGCCGGCGCCGATGCCGCCGATGCGGTGCTGGTCGCCGGCACCTCGCTGTCCGTCGCCCGGCGGGGCGGGCAGACCGAACAGCTGGAACGCGCCGAGGGCCAGGACCTGGGGCTGCGCGTGTTCGTGGGCCAGCAGGCGGCGATCGTCTCGGCCACCAGCGTCGATCCCAAGGGATTTTCGCAATTGGCCGAACGCGCCGTCGCCATGGCGCGCGTGGTGCCGGGCGATCCGTATATCGGTCTCGCCGAGCTGATGGCGCCACCCGAGGACCTGGATCTCGATCTTGACGATGGGGTTGAGCCGAGTGCGGAAACCCTGCTGGAACGCGCCGAGATTGCCGAGGCGGCCGCCCGCGGCCAGGCCGGCATCACCAACACCGAGGGGGGCGAGGCCAGCTTCTCCCGCACCGAGATCATTCTGGTGACCTCGGCGGGCTTTGCCGGCCGCACCATGCGCAGCTCGCATTCGATCTCCGCCGTGGCGCTGGCCGGCAGCGGCACCGGGATGCAGCGCGACTACGATTATTCCAGCACCGTCCACATGGCCGATCTGGAAGACCCCGAGGAGATCGGCCGCTCCGCCGCCCATCGCGCCCTGGCACGGCTGAACCCGACGCGGCCGACCACCGGCAGGCGCAGCGTGGTGTTCGATCCACGGGTCTCGTCCAGCCTGGTTTCGGCCTTCGTCGGCATGATCAACGGCGCCAGCGTGGCGCGCGGGACGTCGCTGCTGAAGGACCGCATGGGGCAGCGCGTGTTCGCCCCGGGCATCACCATCACCGATGACCCGCGCCGGATGCGCGGATTGCGCTCGCGCCGGTTCGACGGCGAGGGGGTTCCGACCAGCGCCCGCAACCTGGTGGATGACGGCGTGCTGACCACCTGGCTGCTCGACAGCCGCACCGCCCGCCAGCTTGGCATGACCTCCACCGGCCATGCCGCGCGCGGCACCTCCGGCCCGCCGCAGCCTTCGTCGACCAATCTCTACATGGCGCCGGGCACGGCCACGCCGGCCGAATTGATGGCCGATATCGTGGACGGTCTGTATGTGACGGAGCTGCTGGGCGGCGGCATGAACGGGGTGACCGGCGACTACAGCCGCGGCGCCGCGGGTTTCATGATCCGCAACGGCGTTCTGGCCGAGCCGGTGGCCGAAATCACCATCGCCGGCAACGGGCTGGAGATGTTCGCCCACCTCATTCCCGCCAACGATCTGCGCATCCATCGCGGCACCGACGCACCGACGATCCGGGTGGATGGGCTCACCGTCGCAGGAACATAGATGATATCTCGGTAATCCCCTGATTTCTTCTCGGTATCATTCCTATATAGTGGCGGGAAACCAAGGGAACGACCCATGCGCCGCTTTCCACGTCTCATCGCCGCCTTGTTCGTGCTGGCCATGGCTCTGACACCGTCGCTGGCCTTCGCGCGCGCGGGGAGCACCTCGTCCGGCAGCTCGTCCATGGGCAGCCGTGGCACGCGCACCTATACGGCGCCGCCGCCGACCAACACGGCACCGAGCCAGGCAGCCCCCATGCAGCGCAGCATCACGCCGCAGACTGCCCCCACGCCGGGCTTCGGCCAGCCGAACATCGCACCCCAGGCGCCGATGGGCGCGCGGCCTTCGTTCATGAGTGGGCTGATGGGCGGTCTGATCGGCGCCGGCATCGGCGGGCTGCTGTTCGGTGGCGGGCTGTTCCACGGCATTTCCGGCTTCGGCAGCATCTTCGGGCTGATCATCCAGCTGGCCCTGCTGTTCTTTGTCGGCCGGTTCCTGCTGGGGCTGTTCCTCAACCGCTCGCCGGCGATGGCCGGCGGCGCGCCCGCCATGTTCACGCCGAACGCGGGGGCCATGCCGGCCGGTGGTGCGCGCCCGGCCGCACCGCCGCTGGAGATCTCGCCCGCCGACTACCAGGCCTTCGAGCAACTGTTGCAGGCGGTGCAGGCGGCCTGGACTCAGCATGACCTGACCACGCTGCGCATGGTGGCAACGCCGGAGATGGTGAGCTACTTCGGCGAGCAGCTGGCCGAACAGACCAGCCGTGGTGTGCGCAACCTGGTGACCGACGTGAAGCTCGAACAGGGCGACCTGTCCGAGGCCTGGGCCGAGCAGGGTCGCGAATACGCCACGGTGGCCATGCGCTTCTCGATGATCGACGTGACCCGCGATGCCCAGGGCAACGTCGTGGACGGCAATCCGACCCAACGCACCCAGGCCACCGAGATCTGGACTTTCTTACGCGCGCCCGGTGGGCGGTGGGTGCTTTCGGCCATCCAGCAGGTGCGCGCTTAACGCAGCTGGGCGTTGTCGAAGCGCGGGTGGCGCAGACGGTGCAGCGCGCCACCCAGGGCTTCGGCGAGGTCGCGCTTTTCTGCTTCGCCCAGGTCGCGGCCGATTTCGATGCGGGTTTCGCGCGCCACCAGCAGCAGCGCCGGCACTCGGCCGGGGCGATCTTCCATCACCAGGTTCAGCCAGGCCGGTGACAGGGTGCGTTCGCGCCTTGCGCCATCGGGCGCGGTGCGGATCACCCGCAGTCCCGCGTCGGTCAGCAGCAGCATCTCCGAGCCGCGCACCGCGCGGGCGTTGAGCCGGAACAGGAAGGCCGCGAGCAGCAGCTCCAGTCCGGTGAAACCGCCGACCGGCCAGGCGCCGAGCCAGACGAACACGGCCGCCGAGGCGCCGCACATCAGGCAGATCACGAGCAGCAGCCGCCGGAGCGCCCGCACCGACAGGCTGCGGTGCGGCACGATCACGGCTTCGAAATGCAGTGCCTCGGTGTCCATGCTTCGCAGATAGCACCGAACGCCGGCTTGCCACCCCCGCCCGGGCCGGAAACACTGCGGCATGACAGCCAAACCCAAGATTTCCGCGACCAACCCGATCCGCTCGCGGCTGATGCCGGTGCGCGACGTGCGCCCCTTCCTCGAGGCGCTGGCCGCGGCGCATCCGAACGCCAAGAGCGAGCTGGTGTACAGCGACCCCTACAGCCTGCTCGTCTCGGTGGTGCTCTCGGCGCAGACCACGGATGCCGCGGTCAACAAGGCGACCGTTGGATTGTTCGCCGAGGCGCCGACGCCGCAGGCGATGGTGAGGCTGGGGGTCGAGCGGATCGGCGCCCATATCCGCACCATCGGGCTATGGCAGGGCAAGGCGCGCAATGTGGCGGCCCTGTCGCAGCAGCTGATCGACCGGCACGACGGGCAGGTGCCGCATGATCGCGACGCGTTGGAGGCTTTGCCCGGCGTCGGCCGCAAGACCGCGAGCGTGGTGTTGAACGTGGCCTTCGGCGAGGACGCCATGGCGGTGGACACGCATATCTTCCGCCTTGGCAACCGCACCGGCCTCGCACCGGGCAAGACCGTGCGCGCGGTCGAGGACGGGCTTGTGAAACGGGTGCCGGCGGACATGCTGCGCGACGCGCATCACTGGCTGATCCTGCACGGCCGCTACGTCTGCAAGGCGCGGCGCCCGGAATGCTGGCGCTGCACCGCCGCCGCCTGGTGCCGGCTGACCCACAAAACCCCGCCACCCAGCTGAGCGTATCGGGCTGATCGCATCAGTTTTCTGTGATCGTCCGGGCCTCACAGGGTGGTGCCGGGCAACGGATGGTTGGCCCGGCGCGCGTGCGACGATAAGGTCCGCGCAACGGCCACGGAGCGGCGTCATGGACACGATTGCGGATTTCCAGTCACGGGTCGTGCTCGTGCTCGGCGATATCATGCTCGACCGCTACGTGTTCGGCGATGTGCGGCGCATCTCGCCGGAGGCGCCGATCCCGGTGCTGCGCGCCAGCCGCAGCCGCGTGGTGCTGGGCGGCGCCGGCAATGTCGCCAAGAACATCACAGCCCTCGGCGCCAGCGCCGTCCTGGTGGGCGTCGTCGGCGATGACGCCGCAAGCCGGCTGGTGGCCGACGCCGTGGCCGAGGACGCCGCCATCACCCTGCGTGCGGTGCCGGCGGCCGGACGGCCAACGACGGTGAAAACCCGCTTCATGTCGGGCTCCCACCAGCTGCTGCGGCTGGACGAGGAGGTCACCACCGCCGTCGAGGGCGATCTGGCGGATGCGCTGATCGCGGCCTTCGCCGCGGCCCTGGAGACCGCCGATGTCGTGGTGCTCTCGGACTACGCCAAGGGCGTGCTGTCCGACACGGTGCTGGAACGGGCGATCACCCTGGCCCTGGAAGCAGGCAAGCCGGTGATCGCCGATCCGAAGCGGGCGGATTTTTCAGCCTATGCCCGCGTCACCGTGCTGACGCCGAACGAGTTGGAGGTGACCGCCGCCACCGGGCTTTCGGCGGCCGAGAACGACGGCGCCGTGCGCGCCGGCCAGATGGCGCTCGAGGCCAGCGGGGCCGAGGCCGTGCTGGTCACCCGCTCGGAAAAAGGCCTGACCCTGGTGCGCCGGGCTCAGCCGGCCCTGCATCTGCCGACCGAGGCGCGAGAGGTGGCCGATGTCTCCGGCGCCGGCGACACGCTGGTGGCGAGCTTTGCCATCATGCTGGCCACGGGGGCCGACATGGCCGACGCCGCGCGGGTGGCCAATGTCGCCGCCGGCATCGCGGTCGGCAAGCAGGGCACCGCCACGGTCAGCCACGCCGAGCTGGAACGCGCGCTGCATCGGCAGGAGTTGCTGGTGATCGACGAGAAATTCGCCGGCATCGACGACGCCCTGGCGCATATCGCCGGCTGGCGCAGGCGCGGCCTGAAGGTGGGCTTCACCAACGGCTGTTTCGATCTGATCCACCCCGGCCACGTGCGCCTGCTCGGCAAGGCCCGCGCCCGCTGCGACCGGCTGATCGTGGCGCTGAACACCGACGCCTCGGTGCGCCGCCTGAAAGGCCCGACACGGCCGGTGCAGAACGAGACCGCCCGCGCCACCGTCATGGCCAGCATGGCGGCGGCCGACCTGGTGATGCTGTTCGACGAGGAAACCCCGCTCGAGCTGATCACAAAGCTGCTGCCGGACATCATCTTCAAGGGGGCCGACTACACCGCCGACCAGGTGGTGGGCGGTGACGTCGTGCTGGCCCACGGCGGCGAGATCGGGCTGATCGAGCTCGAGGAAGGCCATTCCACCACCAACATCATCCGGCGCATGAACAAGCCCGCGGCCTGATGGATGACCTGCGCGCGCCCCTGATGCGGCTGGAGGCTCCGGAAGCTGGGCTGGTGGTCTGCCCGGGTGAAAAGCTCACGGGCTATGGCTGGATCGCCGGTGCCACGCGGGTGATCAGCGTGACGGTGTTCGTGGGCGAGGCGCGGATGTGTGCGGCCGCCACCGGATTGTCGCGTGGCGACGTGAGCGATCCCGACGATCCCGATCTGCGCCATGAAGGGTTTGCCTTCACCGGCAGCGTGCCGGCATTGCCGCCGGGTCCCACCGAGCTTGTGGTAGTCGCGCGCACCGCCACCGGCGAGACCCGCTGCACCGTGGCGCTGGCGGTGGCACAGCATGGAACAGCTTCGCCCCGCGCCTTAGCCTCCGCCGAGCCGGCCCTGGTGGTGCGGGTGGAGGACGCCATCCTCAATCCGAGCGAGCTGCTGGTGGTGCGCGGCTGGGCGGTCAGCCTCAGCCCGATCCAGCGGGTCGAGGTGTTCGGACCCTCGGGGCTGCTGGGGGTGGCGCGCACGGGGCTGGTGCGTGGCGATGTCGCGGCCTCGTATCCCGGCTATGCCGACGCCGACCGCGCGGGGTTTCGCCTGGAACAGATGGTCGACGCGGAAGCCTTGTCCGGTGCTGAACTGCGCATCGTGGTGCATGCGCTGGGTCTGCCGCCGCGCCAAATGGTGGCGCCGGTTCGCCTGGAGGCGGCCTCCGACATGCCACCGGATGTCGAGCCGGAGCAGCAGCAGGCCTCCATGCAGGCGCCGATGCTGCTGCGCCTGGAGGAGACCAAGGTCAGCGACGAGGGTGTGCTGCGGGTTCGTGGCTGGGCGGTGGGCCTGGCGCCGATCGACGAGATTCGCGTCTATCTGGACGAGCAACTGCTCGGTGTGGCCCAAAAGGGCATTCCGCGCGGTGACGTGGCCGCTGTGCATGCGGACTACCCCGACAGCGAGCATTCCGGCTTCCTGCTGATGCACGGGCTCGACGAGCGTGCCACCACCGGCCAGACAATTCGCGTCGTGGCCCGCATGTTCGGCGGCATCGCGCGCCAGGCCAACGCGACGCTGGAGATGCCCGCGGTCATTCGCCGTGCCAGCGGTGCCGTCGAGGTGAAGCTGCATTGCGATGCCGTCACCCTGGCCGAGGACGGCACCATCACCCTGACCGGCTGGGCGGTCTGTGCTTCGGGCATGGACTGCATCGAGGTCGAGCTGTGCGGAGCACCTGTGGGCCGGGCCGAGACCGGGCGCGACCGGCCGGACGTGGGCAACGCCTATCCGCAGATCCCCTCGGCCCGCAGTGCCGGGTTCCGCTTCGTCGGCAAAGGTGCTGCTGTCACCGGCGAGCAGGTGGTGCGGGTGATCGCGCGCGGCGCCGGTGGCGAGGAGAAGGTGGCGCTGCTGCCGACCTTGGCGCTGCCGGTGATGGATGCGCAGAGCGCCGGCAAGGACGGCGGCAACGGCATTCGCTTCTATGTCGACACGCCCCAGTACACGGCGAGTGAGTCGGGCAACGTCGCCAACGAGCCGGTGCGCGGCTTCATGTCGCTGGCGGGCTGGGCGATGGCACCCACCGGAATTGCCGGCGTGGAGGTGTTCGTCGACGGCACCTCGCTGGGCGAGGCCTATTACGGCATCAGGCGCGAGGACATCGGCAACGCCTTCCCCACCATGGCCAACGCCCTGCTGTGCGGCTTTGCCATGCTGGTGCCGCCGCAGGTGCTGCGCCGGGGCAGCCACGATGTGCGGGTGATCGTGCGCGACAAGTCCGGCACCAGTGCCGAGGCGGCGTTCACCGTGCAGGCCGAGCCTGCCACGGAGACCGAGGGTCCCTGGCAGCTGCGCCGCAAGATGACCGACGGCGAGCGTACCCTGGCATTGTCGATGGTCGACGCCGGCGGCGCGCGGCCGGAGTTCACCCTGGTGATGCACCTGGTGGATGCCTCACCCGCCGAGATCGATCGCGCGCGGCTGACCATCGCCAGCCTGCGCCGCCAGGCCTATCCGCAGTGGCAGCTGGTGGTGGTGCCGGCCACCGCCGCACGCGACCTCCGCAGCACTCTTCTTGACGGCAACGAGGACCTTCCGGTTCGCCTGCTGAGCGGCGAGGCGTTTCCCGCCACCTCGCATGCCGGTGTGCTCAGCCCGGGCGACCTGCTGGGTGTGGACGCGCTGATGGAGCTGGCGCTCGGCGCCAGGCTGCACCAGGACGCCGATTTTCTGTACGCCGATGAGCGCCGCATCGACCCTGCCGACGGCGAGATGAAGGCGTTTTTCAAACCGGACTGGTCGCCCGAACTGCTGCTGTCGACGAACTATATCGGCAGGCCCTGGATCGCCTCGCAGGCACTGCTGCAGCGCTGCGGGATTTCGCTGGCCGAGCCCGGCTGCGACCACGACCAGGTGCTGCGCCTGACCGAGCAGGCCATCGCCATCGGCCATGTTGGTCGCGTGCTGGTGGAACGTGCCTGGCGCCAGCTGGATGCGATCCCGGCGGAACGCGCGGCCTTGCGGGCGGCGCTGGATCGGCGCGGCCTGCGCGGCAAGGTGATGCCGGGATGCCTGCCCGGCATTCATCGCGTGCAGAAGCGTGTGGTGACCAAGGGCATGGTCTCGATCATCATCCCCACCGTGGCCACCCGCGGCCTGGTGCAGATCTGCATCGATTCGATCCGCCAGAAATCCACCTGGCGCCACTTCGAGATCATCGTTCTCGACAACATTGCCGAGGACAATCTCGTCTGGAAGACATGGGTGCGTGAGAACGCCGACATCGTTTTGCAGATCAAGGAGAAGTTCAACTGGTCACGCTTCAACAACAAGGGGGCCGCCCGCGCGCACGGCGAATTCCTGCTGTTCCTCAATGACGACATCGAGGTGCTGGACACCAATCGCGACTGGTTGGAATGCCTGCTGGAACACGCACAGTCGCCCGAGATCGGCGTGGTTGGCCCGCAGCTGCTCTACCCCGATCGCAAGGTGCAACATGCCGGCATGTTTCTCGCCGAAGGGGTGGCCCGGCACGCCTTTCGTTTCTCCCCCGAGGACGAGCCCGGCGCCTTCGGCCTGGCGCTGACCCAGCGCAACGTGATCTGTGTCACCGGCGCCTGCTTTATGGTGCGGCGCGACAGCTTCGACGAGTTGGGCGGGTTTGATGAAACCCATTCCGTCATCAACAACGACCTGGATTACTGCCTGCGCACCAACCGCGCGGGCAGGCGGGTGGTGTACACCCCGCACGCAACCCTGATCCACCACGAGATGGTCAGCCGTGCCAAGATCCGCGACATCTACAACGTGCGCCGCTTCGCCGCCGCCTGGACGGGCATCTTCCTCAAGGGCGATCCGTATTTCAGCCCGCACCTGTCGGGCGATTACGATGACTATGTGCCCGAAGCCGAGCCGGTGCGCGTGCTGCATGTCGGCCACCCCATCGTGGATCGCCTGCGGGTGAAGCGCCTGCTGGTTGTGAAACTTGATCATATCGGCGATTTCATCGCGGCCCTGCCGTCGTTGCGCCGATTGAAAATACTGTTCCCCAACGCCGAACTGCATGTCCTGGCGGCCCGCGCCTCGCAGTCGCTGGCGGCCCTGGAGCCTGTGATCGACCGGATGCACGAATTCAACTTCTTCCATGCAAAATCCGCCAAGGGGCGGCGCCAGATGGCGCGCAGGGAGTTGCAGGCCTTGCAGGCTCGCCTTGAACCCTTCCATTTCGACATGGCGATCGACCTGCGTCGCCAGGGCGACACCCGCGACGTGCTGAACCACACCGGCGCCACCTGGCTGGCCGGGTTCGATCAGCGCAACCAGTTCAAGTATCTCGACATCGCCATCGACTGGGAAGGCGACATCGCCCGCACCTCCAAGCGCCTGCATGTGAGCGACGCCCTGCTGCAGGCAGTGGAATCGATCGCGGTGTCCTGCGGCACCGACCGTGACGTGATCGGCCACTACATGAATCCGGCGCAGGCGCGTCACGAGATCGCCCTGCTGCCGGTGGTGCGGCCGATGCTGCCCGACCTCTTCGCGCGCCGCCTGGTCTGTGTTCATCCGGGGGCCGGCAACGAAAACAAGCAGTGGCCGCCGGCCTCCTTCGCCGGCCTCATCGACCTGCTGGTGGAGAACGACGACGCCAATATCGTCATGATCGGCGGTCCGGACGAGGTGGCGGTGGCGGAGGAGGTCCTGGCCTCCGTGGCGCGCAAGGAGCGGGTTTTCATGCTGGTCGGCAAAACCTCGTTGCGCGACCTGCCCAAGGTGCTGCGCGCCTGCGAGCTCTATGTCGGCAACGACAGCGGACCCAAGCATATGGCAGCCGCCATCGGCGTGCCCACGATCGGCATTCATTCCGGCACCGTCGATGCCGGCGAATGGGGCCCGATGGGTCCCGCGGCGCTGGCCTTGCGCCGCGACATGAGCTGCAGCCCCTGCTATCTGTCGCGCGTCGGCGACTGCCACCGCAACCTCGCCTGCATGCGCGGGCTGAAGGCCGGTGACGTGCATCGTGCGGCGCAACGCCTGTTGACCCTGAGTGCCGCCTCCGGCTGGCTCGGCGATTCCGAAACATCTGCAACCACAAGACCGCCTGCCAGAGCGTAATGATTTTCGACAGGCAAAATCATCACGCTCTATCTTATTGTTTTATCGATCATGTTCATGCGTTCTGGTGAAGCCACACAAACGCATCATGATCTCGTCAGGAGAGACCATTGATCATCGTCACCGGCGGCGCCGGCTTCATCGGCTCGAATCTGGTAGCCTCTCTCGAAGCCGCCGGCCACGACGACATCGTCATCTGCGACCGGCTGCGCGACACCGGCAAGTGGCGCAACATCGCCAAGCGCATGCCGATGGACATCATCCACCCGGACGCGCTGATCGACTTCATCGACGCACACGCGGCCCGTCTCACCACCGTCTATCACATGGGGGCGATCTCCTCGACCACGGCCATCGACGGCGACCTTGTGTTTGCCACCAACTTCGCCTTTTCGGTCGCACTTTGGCGCGCCTGCGCCCGGCACGGCCTCACCTTCATCTACGCCTCCTCCGCCGCCACCTACGGCGACGGCGAGACCGGCTTTGACGACAGCAACGACATCGACGACCTCGGCCGGCTGCGGCCGCTAAATCTGTATGGCTGGAGCAAATGGCTGTTCGACAGCTGGGTGCTGAAGTCGGCCTCACGCGGCGAAGCGGCCCCGCCGGTCTGGTCGGGCCTGCGCTTCTTCAACGTCTATGGCCCCAACGAATACCACAAGGGCGCCATGCAGAGCCTGGTCTCCAAGATCGTTTCCGCCCACAGGCCGGGCGAGGCGGTGAAGCTGTTCAAATCCTACAAGCCCGGCTTCGCCGACGGCGAGCAGCTGCGCGACTTCATCTATGTGGCGGATGTCGTGTCCGTGGTGCTGTGGCTTGGCGCCCTGGGGCGTCCTGGCGGCATTCTCAATCTGGGCACCGGCACGGCCCGCAGTTTTCATGATCTTGCGGTGGCGGCGGTTCGGGCATGCGGTCACGATCCCGTGATTGAATTTGTGGAAATGCCTGAATCGATTCAGTCACAATATCAGTATTACACCTGCGCGGACATGAATCGCCTGCGGTCGCTGGGCTACAATCAACCTTTCACCTCGCTTGAGGATGGCGTCACGCATTACGTTCAGGAGTACCTACTTGCGCCGGACCGCTTTCGTTAGTCACACCGCTGTTACATTTTGTGCTTCGCAGCATTTTGGTCGCCTTTGACCATGGATTCAATGCGTAACCCAGTTTACCGTGGCGGTGATGGCGTCCTGCGCGGCGTCGGAGGTTGATCGCCCGGGGGCGGCCGCCCAGGCAAAGGAGCCGTTGATGAAGTATTTGGTGCCATTTGCGTCGCTGAAGCAGTCCATCCGGTTCGTGTCGGAGAAGGGCAACCTCAAGGCGGACATGACCTACGACGAGTTCCTCGAGGTGCTGCGCAAGCTGCTGGTCGCCATTCCGGTGGACGAGCAATGGTATCGCGCCAGCTACCCCGACGTGGCCGAGGCGATCGATGCCGGGGTGTACACCTCCGCCACCAGCCACTTCGTCGAACACGGCTACCTGGAAGGCCGCCGGCCCTTCGCCTTCGAGGTGAACGAGGCCTGGTACCTGGACAAGTATCCGGATGTGCAGGAAGGCATCACCGCGGGCGTGTTCGCTTCGGCGCAGGAACACTACAACACCCATGGCTACGACGAAGGCCGCATGCCGGCTCCGAACTAGAGCAATATCGCTTTGAGTTGCATCGCGCAGCGATCAATAAAGCGATGAAATTGCTCGATAAAATAAGGCTGGAGTGGGTTGGCGTCAGCCGATCCCGCTCTAGCATTCCGGCCGAGACATCGCGCACGACGCGGACCCGGCGCCCCGGCTTCCCGCCACGCCGTTGTGCAGGACCTGACCCTGGAGAATGTCGATGACCCAGCTCCACTGGCTTCCCGACGACCCCACTTTCCGCGCCCGCCTCAGGGCGCTGCGCACCGCCCCCCCCGCACCCGAGCCGGCCTGGGCGGAAGCCATGGCCCTGGCCAATCTGCGCCTCGATTTCGTCCGCACCAACGCGCTCGACCAGACCATGCGGGCCATCTTCGGCACCACACCGCCGAAGTTCACCGGCACCAAGCCGATCCGCCTGGCCATGCTGGGCTCCTGCACCATGGCCCATCTGCACGGCGCCATCCGCGTTGCCGGCCTGCGCCGCGGCATCTGGATCGACATCTACGAGAACGACTACGGCCAGTATATGCAGGAACTGGTCGACACCTCCTCCGAACTCCACGCCTTCAAACCCACCATGATCCTGCTGGCGCTGGACGCGCATCATCTCGCAGCCGGCCTTTCCGCCAACTTCGAACAGGCCGATGGCGACGCCGCGGTCGAGGAACAGACCAACCGCATCGCCGAATGCTGGCGCCTGGCGCGCGAGGCCTTCAAATGCCCGGTCCTCCACCAAACCCCGCTTCCCGTGCACCCAGACCTGCTCGGCCTCAACGAACACCGCCTGCCCGGCTCGGCCGCCCGCGTCATTGCCCGGATCAACCAGAACCTCCGCCCGATGGCGGACGCAGCCGGCGTCGAACTCCTCTCCCTCGACACCCGCGCCGCGCGCGACGGCATCGCCGCCTGGCACGACATCGGCCTCTGGCATCGCGCCAAGCAGGAGATCACCCCCGCCGCCGCCCCCTTCTATGGCGACATGGTGGGCCGCCTCGTGGCAAGCCTGCAGGGCCGATCCTCGAAATGCCTGGTGCTCGACCTCGACAACACGCTCTGGGGCGGCGTCATCGGCGACGACGGCATGGACGGCATCATCCTCGGCCAGGGCAGCCCGCTCGGCGAGGGCTACACCGCCTTCCAGGAATACGCCCGCGACCTCTCACGCCGTGGCATCATCCTGGCGGTCTGCTCCAAGAACGACGAGGCCAACGCCCTCGAACCCTTCGAGAAGCATCCGGAAATGACGCTCAAACGCAGCGACATCGCCGCCTTCTACGCCAACTGGTCCGACAAGGCCTCCAACATCAAGGCCATCGCCGCCGAACTCAACATCGGGCTCGACAGCCTGGTCTTCGTCGACGACAACCCCGTCGAACGCGCCCTCGTCCGCCAGGAACTGCCCATGGTGGCGGTGCCCGAAGTCACCGACGACCCCATCACCTTCCTCCAGGCGGTGTCAGACGCCGGCTACTTCGAAAGCACCGCCATCACCGACGAAGACCGTGTCCGCTCCGCCCAATACCAGGGCAACCGCGCCCGCGAGCAGCTCAAGGCCTCCACCACCGACATGGCCTCGTACCTCCGCGGCCTGGACATGGAGATGATCTGGCGCCGCTTCGACCGCATCGGCCTGCAACGCACGGTCCAGCTCATCAACAAAACCAACCAGTTCAACCTCACGACACGGCGCTACACCGAGGAAGACGTCATTGACATCATGCAGTCCAACAAGGCCTTCGGCCTGCAACTGCGCCTCACCGACCGCTTCGGCGACAACGGCATCATCGCCATCTGCATCGGCAAGATGCAGGACAACGATGACCTGCTGATCGACACCTGGCTGATGAGCTGCCGCGTGCTCGGCCGGCAGGTGGAACCCACCACGCTCAACCTCATCGCCGCCCAGGCGAAAAACCTGGGTGCGAAACGACTGCTGGGCGACTATATCCCGACCAAGAAGAACGCCATGGTGAAGGATCATTACGTGCGCCTCGGCTTCAACCTCGCCGAAACCCACGACGACGGCAGCACCCGCGCAACCCTCGACCTCGCCACCTTCGTTCCCGCCGAAACCTTCATCACCGTCACGGAGGGCTGAGCCCATGACCGAGCCCGAAGTCTACGCAGCCCTCACCGAAATCTTCCACGACGTCTTCATGCGCGACGACCTCGTGCTGAAACCGGAACTGACCGCCAAGGATGTCGCCGGCTGGGACAGCTTCAAACAGATCGAAATCGTCATCGCCACCGAGGAACGCTTCAACATCAAGCTCCACACCCGTGAGCTCGACCGCCTGCAAAACGTCGGCGATCTGGCCGCAGTCGTCCTCGCCAAAGCCTAGATCCTGCCCCTGAACGCGCCTGGAACGGCCATCTGACGCGCGTTTCCTGTGCTCCCAGCGACAGCGAGCTGTCGCAGAGCTCACGGCCACCAGGCCGCTCCGCTCCGGTGCTCGCAAACGCACGCCAGCTGACCATTCCAGACACGTTCAGAGGCAGGCTCTCACGCCGAGCTTCATTAAGCAGAAAGCTCCCGCATCACCTTGATCAGATCACCCTTCCCCTCAAACCCGATGCCCACCAGCTCCGGCATCGTCACAAGCCCATTCTCCACCCGAACCCCGTCCGGAAACCCGCCATAGGGCTGGAACAGATCCGGATAGCTCTCATTGCCACCCAGCCCCAGCCCCGCCGCGATCATCAGCGACATCTGATGCCCGCCATGCGGAATGCACCGCGAAGGCGACCAGCCGAACTGCTTCAGCACCTCCAAAGTCCGCAGATATTCCACCAGCCCATACGACAGCGCGCAGTCGAACTGCAGCCAGTCACGATCCGGCCGCATGCCACCATACCGCAGCAGATTGCGGGCATCCTGGTGCGAGAACAGGTTCTCCCCCGTCGCCATCGGCCCCGGATAAAACTCCGAAAGGGCGGCCTGCAACGCGTAATCCAGCGGGTCGCCCACCTCCTCGTACCAGAACAGCGGATACTCCCGCAGCATCTTCGCATAGGCGATACCGGTCTCCAGATCGAACCGCCCGTTGGCGTCTACCGCCAGCTGCGCCTGCGACCCAATCTCCCCCAGCACCGATTCAATCCGCCCACGATCCTCGGCCAACGAAGC
>Ga0075019_10000935_pt1 | contig 16738 bp, 16 predicted proteins | sample ColStrG_CSR_2013_FD_71473 | JGI IMG/M metagenome (GOLD analysis project Ga0075019, IMG submission 71473) | Freshwater sediment microbial communities in response to fracking from Pennsylvania, USA - Cold Stream Run_MetaG_CSR_2013 | ecosystem: Environmental > Aquatic > Freshwater > Creek >...
GGAATAAATTTCTCATCGACAACCTGCGCGAGAGCCTGCTGCTGGCGTTCATCCTGATCTCGCTGTCAATGGCCCTGTTGTTCGCCAACGTGCGCATGATCGTCATCTCCCTGATCCCCAACTTGCTGGCGCTGATGATCACTGCCGCATTGATGGGGTACTGCGGCATCCACCTCAAGGCCAGCACGGCGCTGATCTTTAGCATTACGTTTGGCATCTCCGTCGACAACTCAATCCGCTTCTTGGCCAAATACCGGCAGGAACAATTGGTCAATAATTTTTTTGTGCCCCTGTCGGTGAGTGAAAGTATACTCGAAACCGGCAAGAGCATCATTTACACGTCCGTGGTACTATTTGCAGGCTTCATCATTTTTGCCTTTTCTTCTTTCGGCGGCACCATTGCGCTGGGCATACTCACCTCCACGACGCTGATCATTTCCATGTTCACGAACCTGATTTTGTTGCCGGCCCTGATCATGACTTTTGACAAGCCAAAAAAATCGGAAGGCGAGCGTCTGCTGATCGACGAGATCGACCCCGGCTTTTATGGTGAACTGGAAGATGTGGACATTGACCTGAGCAAGATTCGGGTGCAGGAACCCAAAAGCGACAAAGAATAAGGGTGTCAAAAATTCAGCGCAGGCCGACGTGATGCCGGCATTCGCCGACGGCGCCGGGCCGCTCACCGATCTCCCTTCGCCCCACACACGATTCTTGCGTTGATTTACACATCAATAAACAAAACGCAACATGAATGCAGAAAATAACAAACTCGAACGCTTTGTAGCACCGCGGTCGGGCCGCACCTTTGGCGGCCTTGTGCTGGTAGTCATTGGCGGCATTTTACTCAGCCGGCAATTCGGCGTCGACATTCCCGAATGGCTGCTCACCTGGGAAATGTTCCTCATTGCCCTCGGCGTATTTCTCGGCGCCCGCCGCGCCTTCCGGCCTGGCGGATGGCTGGTGTTGGTGCTGGTGGGCGGCGCCTTCATACTCAACGATTTTTATCCGGAGATTACCCTACGTCATTATATATGGCCGGTGGCCATCATCCTGCTGGGCTTGTTGATGATCTTGAAGCCGCGCCGACGCAAACGCGATTGGCCTGTCGAGCGGATCACGTCGGCAGATGACCTTGAGGTGAACTCCATATTCGGAGGCTCGAAAAAAAAAATAGTGACCAAGGACTTTAAGGGTGGCGAAATCAACACCGTATTTGGCGGTAATGACCTGGACTTGTCGCAGGCCGACATCAGCGGGCAGGCCGTCATTGAGATCAACGTGATCTTTGGCGGCACCAAACTGATCGTGCCGCCGCACTGGAAGATCCAATCTGAAATCGACTGCATCTTCGCGTCGGTGGAAGACAAGCGCCGCGATGCCGCCGAAGTGGATCCGGGCAAAGTTCTCGTGCTCAAAGGCTCGGTGGTATTTGGCTCGGTAGAATTAAAAAGCTATTGACGTGAAACGGATCGTTTGCCCGGCGCAAGAATTCGCGCGCTTAACAAAAACCCGGGCAACGTCCGTTATTTTAGCTGACGTCGAATCCTTTGCTCATCGATCCCCAATACATGAATCGCATTAAGCAAAAATTCCTGGCTGGATCGTGGCTGGTGTGGACCGCCTTGCAGTTTCTTTTTCTTCTGCAATACGATACTCCTGTGCGCGTGGCATGGATGGATGCCTCGGTGACGGCCACGGTGTTGGTCGCAGCCGGATATGTCATGCTGACGTTGGTCAAATACTTCAAACCTTCTTTCAAGAATATTGCCATCGTCCTTGCGGCCGCCGCGGCACTGGCGTTTTTGAGCGGCGGTTTGTCGCGGTCCATCTTAAAATTACTGCCGGGCGACGCCACCTATTCGGCATGGCTGGACGCCACCTTGGTAGTCCGACTGGCATTCATTTGGCTCATGGTCGTGCTCGTGGGTGTGAACGGCTGGTTGTTTTATGTGCTGGACGAACAACAGCAAGGCGAACGGCGACAGCAGGAAACAGACCGGCTCAAGCGCGAAGCCGAGCTCGCCAGCCTGCGGCAGCAGTTTCAGCCGCATTTCATCTTCAACAGCCTCAACTCCATCAGCGCGCTGGCGGGCTCCGACCCCGCCCGGGCACGCCGGATGATCGAGCAGCTGTCGGACTTTCTGCGTGGCACCATCACGAAGGAAACCAGTCAATGGGTATCCCTGCGCGATGAGCTGCGGCATCTACAGTTATATCTTGACATCGAGAAAGTGCGTTTTGGGCACCGACTTCAAACAACCATCACGGCCGACGACGCCACGCTCGACTTGCGTTTGCCCGCCATGCTCCTGCAGCCGGTGATGGAAAATGCCATCAAATTTGGATTGTACGATACGCTCGGCGAGGTGAACATCTCCGTGACCGCCATCGTCGTCGACCGCAAGTTGCAGATTGAAATCCAAAATCCGTTCGACCCTGAATCGGCCACACCCCGCGTCGGCACCGGCTTCGGTCTGCGCTCCATACAAAAGCGCCTCGCGCTGCTCTTTTACCGCTCCGATCTGCTCGTCACGTCGCAAAATGGAAATGCGTTTATCACGCAAATCAGCATTCCACAGAGTGAACGACAACAGGTTTGAAATTTAAAGCGAACACGCCATGAAAATCGTACTCATTGATGACGAACCGTTGGCACGGGAGATCCTAAAAGAATACCTGGCCGGCCGACCCGAAGCAGAGATTGTAGCGGAATGCGGCGACGGATTTGAAGGGGTAAAAGCCATCGCCCGGCATCAGCCTGACCTGGTATTCCTGGATGTGCAGATGCCGAAGATCAATGGATTCGAGATGCTCGAACTCGTCGAGTCGCCACCGCCGGTCATCTTTACCACGGCGTTCGACAGCTACGCCATGCAGGCGTTTGACGCGCACGCCATCGACTATTTGCTGAAGCCTTTTAGCAAAGAACGTTTTGATAAAGCCTGGACAAAATGGATGGGACAAGTTGCCCCGCCAAGTGTCGCGGCGCTGGGTGATGCCATGGCGTCGCCCGAGAGTCGCCACCGCGTGGTGGTGAAAAAAGGACAAAACATCGTCGTCGTGCCCATCCAGAAAATTCATTACTTCGAAGCGTTCGACGACTACCTGAAAATCCACACGGCCGAGGGCTTCTACTTGAAAAAAAAGACCATGTCTTATTATGAGCAGACGCTCGATGCCCTGCAATTTGTACGTGTGCACCGCTCCTACCTCCTCAACGTCCAGGAGCTCACCCGCATCGAGCCTATGGAAAAGGACAATCATGTGGCCTTGCTGAAGAGTGGTGTGCGGGTACCGCTCAGCCAATCAGGCTTCGCGCGGCTGAAAAGCGTGTTGGGAATTTGAAAATCAAACTGCTCCGTTTCCGAGTTGCACCGCCAACTGTGCAAGTCCCTCCCGGAAAGTGTGCGGCCGGTAGCCTAAATCGCGCGTGGCCTTGTCAATGATGAATCCCGTGCGCGGCGGCCGTTTGGCCGGCTGGGTGAATTGGGTTGAATCGGTTTGCTGAATGAGCGACTTGTCCAACTTGAAAAAATCGGCGGTCGCGAGGGCAATGTCGTAGGGGGTCATCATCTCGCTGCCGGAAACGTGATAAATACCCCTCGCCCGTTGGACGGCCGCCAGGTAACAGCCCATCGCCAGGTCTTCGGCCAGCGTGGGCGTGCGCCACTGGTCGTTGACGACGTTAATTTTCTTTCCTTCTTCCAGGCTCTTTTTCACCCACAGCACGATGTTCGAACGGCTCATGTCCTGGGTGACGCCATACACCAACACGGTGCGCAGGATGGCCCAGTCAGTGCGGCTTTGATTCACCCGTTGCTCGGCGGCCCACTTGCTGGCACCGTAATAGCTCAACGGATTCGGCGTGGCCGTCTCGTCCAGCGGCCCGTGGCTGCCATCAAAAATAAAATCGGTGGACACGTGAATGAGATGAACGTGATTTTTTTCGCAGGCTTCGATCAGGTACTCGACCGCGGTGACGTTGGCCATCCAGCACTTTTCACGCTCGGTCTCGCATTGGTCCACCTGTGTCATCGCGGCCGTGTGAATGACCACATCGGGGCGCGCCGCGTCCATGACGGCGGCCACCTGCCGCGCGTCGGTTACATCCATTGGAAAGAACTGGCCGCGTGCCATCGCGGGAATAAGTTTTGACTTGGCGGTGGCGATCAATTCATGCTGCGGCATCGCCGAAATCAAGGCTACCAATTTCTGACCCAGCAGGCCATTTGCTCCGGTGACAAGTATCTTCATTTCTTTGGCGGATAGTGGTAACTGTAAATTTTGGTAATCTTTTTTCTGGACAGCTCGCGCACCGACACCATCATCCGGACATCCTGCAGCGGCCGGTCGCTGGCATTTCTTTTCTCGGCAGCAATCCGATCGATTACGTCAATGCCGCGAATGACTTCGCCGAAAACCGTGTACGCGTCGTCGAGCGTGGGCGTCCCGCCCACCGTGGTGTAGGCCGCCAGGCGCTCGGGTGGCACAGGTTTCGTGACGACCGCGCCAGTGGCCTCCTCAATCCGGGGCACCAGGCTGAAGACTTTTTTCTTGAACGCTTCGCGGTTGCCACTCGCATATAATTTCGACAAACTGTCGCGGTAGGCCTGGTTTTCGGGCTTGTTGACAAACAACTGAAGGGCGGTATTCAACTTGCCCTGATCGATCGTCAGGTCGCGCGCCGCCTGGGGCGAGAGCACCGTGCCCTGGACGATGTAGAACTGACTGCCGCTGGAGGCCTTCGTTGGATTTTGTTGATCGCCCAATCGCGCGGCCGCCAGGGCGCCCTTTTTATGAAAATGATTCGGCATCAATTCCGCGTCGATCGAATAGCCCGGGCCACCACTGCCAAGGGTTTCTTGCGGTCCCGCTTTACGCGACTGTGGATCGCCGCCCTGGATCATGAAGCCGGCAATGACACGGTGAAACAGCAAGCTGTCATAATAATGCGCTTTCGCCAGCTTGATAAAATTTGCTTTGTGTTTGGGCGTATCGTCATACAAGACGGCGATCATCTCCCCGTGGCGGGTGGCAATGGTCACCACCCAGTCCTTTTTCTGTGCCTGACCGATTAAGCACAAGCCGCTATAAATCAATACGAGCAAATATTTGGGCATGACGGTTAGGGGTTCAGCGTGCGGGCCAGTTGCAGCGACAAATCCATGAAAATCATTTTCGCGCTGCCGTTCCGGTCGAGGTGATAGGCTGCTTCATTGATCACGCGATGGGCCGTTTCAATTTTCGGAACCGACAGATACTTGCTGAAATTCAGGACGAATTTTTCTTCCTCGCCTTTCACCCGCCGCATCGCGTCGGCGCCCGACAGCGCCAGCAGCGTTTCGCGAATCATGCTGAGGCCATAGTGCAACAAATGACGCTGGGCCAGCTTGTCCAGTTCGTGGAACTCATCGGCCAGCGTGAGCAACCGGGAATAATCTTTTTTGAAGCAGGTGCGCATCCAATCGATGAAACGGCTTTGGTGATGGTCTTCCTCGCTGCCGGTGAGTTGGATGGCGAAATTCAAATCGCCTTCCGCGAGTTGCACGATCTCGCGCCGCTTGGCCTCGTCCAGGTCTTCACGTGTCTGAAGAAACGCATCCACTTCGTCGTCGGCGAGCAGGGGCACCTGCACCATCTGCGTGCGCGACAGGATCGTGGGCAGCAGTTGCTCGGCGCTTTGGGTCACCAACAGGAAAAATGTGTGTGCCGGTGGCTCTTCCAGAATTTTTAAAATGCCATTGGCGGCCGACGGGTGCATCAGCTCCGGCAGCCAGATGATCATGACTTTGTTGGTGCTTTCAAAAGGTTTCAGGGCCAGCGACCTTACGATCTCACGGCTTTCTTCACGCGCGATCAGCGCCTGCTTGTCTTCACCGCCGTAAAAGGCAATCCAGTTGCCGAGGTTTCCAAAAGGTTGTTCCAATAGGAAACTGCGCCACGTTTTCAGCAGGTCGGCGCGAAACCGCTCTTCATCTTTGTCGCCCTTGACATTGCCCAGCGGAAATACAAAGTGGGTATCGGGATGCACATGCTTCAGGCTCTTGCTGCAGGCCGGGCATACACCACACGCATCGTCACCTGATTTTTGCTGACAGTGCAAATATTGGGCGAACGCCAACGCCAGCGGCAGGTTGAGGGCACCGGCTTTGCCGGCAAACAACAAAGCATGCGCAATGTGGTTGGCTTGCACCGAGCCGGTCAGTTTGGACTTTACTTCGGCGAGGCCGGGAATAGACGAAAACATCATGTTGCCTGCTGAAATATATTTTGCAAAATCATTTGATCCATCTCATCCAACACAATCGCCCGACGCGCCAACACACGGGATGCCGTGGCCATCGCCTTATCAAATTGGTAGATCGCAAGGCCATCGGCGCCGCCCCAGCGAAAGGAGGGCACGTGCTTGGGTGGAAATCCGCCGCCAAAAACATTGGCGCTCACGCCCACCACCGTGCCGGTGTTGAACATCGTGTTGATGCCACTCTTGCTGTGGTCGCCCATGATCAGCCCGCAGTTGGGAATGCCGGTTTTGATCAGCCCATTGCCGGCGTAGCTCCAGAGCTTAACCTCGTCGTAATTGTTTTTCAGGTTCGACGTGTTGGTGTCGGCGCCCAGGTTGCACCATTCGCCCAGCACGGAATTGCCCAAAAAACCATCGTGGGCTTTGTTGCTGTACCCGAACAACACTGCGTTGCTTACCTCACCGCCAATCTTGCAGAAGGGCCCCACCGTGGTGTCGGCGCGCATTTTGCCGCCCATATTGATCACGGCACCCTCGCCCAGCGCAAAAGGTCCGCGCACAATGGCGCCTTCCTGCACCTGCGCATTTTTGCCCAGGTAGATCGGCCCATTTTCGGCATTGAGGATGGCTGCATGTATGACCACACCCTCTTCCAGAAAAATATTTTCAGGTCGATATACGCGCGTGTGCGGGTCGGCGATCGCGGCCGATGTCCGACCGGCGGTCAGGAGTGTGTAGTCCAGCCGAATCTGCTGACCGTTGACCTGAAAAATTTTCCACGGCCGGTCAATGAGGGTCACGGCGCCCGCATACGAAACAACCCGTTGCGCAGCCTTCTCCGGCCATTCGGCCTGCGGGGTGCGCACGGCCAGCAAGGTCGCTCCCTGGCACAAAGCCTCGCCGGGCTGCAGCCGCAAGATGGCGGCGACCAGGTCGTCGTCCGGGCAGAGGGCACCTTGGATCCATAAATTGTCGGCCGTGGTGTGCTGGCGATATTTTGATGACAAGTAATCGGCCGTGGCAAACGACGGTTGGGTGTTCAGGCGTCGCGCCCACTTCTCGGCGATGGTCATGATCCCCACCCGCATGCCGGCGGCCGGACGCGTGAACGTGAGCGGCAGGAGGTTTTTACGAATGTCAGGATCGTCGAAAAGTATAATGTTCATGAAGGCGGAAACGCGTTAGCCCGTCTTAAAATTCCAGCACATCAACCGATGTCTTGGCTCAAATATAGGGCAAAAAAAGAACCTCGCGGGGAGGTTCCTTTTGCTTTAAAACGCGTTGTGCAATATTACTTCTTGCCGTATTTCTTTTGGAATTTCTCTACACGGCCGGCCGTATCGACCAACATCTTCTTGCCGGTAAAGTAAGGATGTGAGGCAGAACTCACCTCGACTTTAATCACCGGATATTCTTTGCCATCCGTGAATACGATTTTTTCCTTCGGCACATTCGTGGAACGGCTCAGGAACTTGAAATCGCTGGACGTGTCCCAAAACACAACTTCTTGATAGTTTGGATGGAGGTTCTTTTTCATAGCTTTACGTAAAAGGATTGCAAAAGTAGCCATTTGCCCGGTTTTAACAATAGGTGGCACCTAAAATTTTTGAACGCACCCGAAATGATGGTAATTTGCGAAAAACAGGGAATAGCGATGATGTCAAAACAAATATTCCCGGCCAAAATCCGTCATACACATATGGCGTTGTCTAAAAAATAAGCCCGAGATGACCAAAAAAGCTGTTTTGGCTGCCCCTACCGTATGAAAATCTTCTTCCGCATCCTCTCCTACGCCAATACCATTGTCCGCCGGCTGGGGTTCTTTTTCTTTTATTCCCTCATGGGCATCATCTTCGGGGCGTTCAACATCGTGTTGGTGATCCCGATGCTGAAAACGCTCTTCAACCAGGGCAGCCAGGCGGTGAAAGTGCCGCCCCTCCCCGACGTCCGTTTTTCAACCGACTTCATCGTCGATGCCTTTTCACATTACTACCTTCTCATCATCCGCGACTACGGGAAGCTCAACTCCCTGTTGTTTGTTTGCGCCCTCATTGTCCTTTGTGTCATCCTGGCCAACTTGTTCCGCTACCTCGAGCGGGTCATTGCCACCAAAATCCGGGTTGACCTGGTGAAAAACATTCGCCTTGAGATTTTCAAGAAAATCTCGTTGATGCACATCGGCTATTTCAACAACGAGCGCAAGGGCGACTTGATCTCTCGTTTTACCAACGACGTAAACGAGGTGGAAAATGCGGTGATGAATAGCTTGAAAGCCGTGCTAAAAGAACCCATCACCATCGTCGTTTACTTTTTTGTGTTGTTCAAGATTTCACCGCAACTCACGCTGTTCACGCTCATCGTGTTGCCCCTGACGGGCGGCGTGCTGGCCGAAATCATCAAGCGTCTCAAGCGCCAGGCCAAAGAAAGCCAGGAGTCATTGGGGCGGATCGTGAACATCCTGGACGAAACATTCAGTGGCATGCGGGTGGTCAAGGCGTTCAACGCACGTAACTTCATCCTCCACAAGTTTGAAACCGAAAGCAGCGAATACCGCCGCCTTAGCAAATCGATGGCGTACAAGAATGAACTGGCATCGCCGGTGTCTGAAATCCTTGGCGTGTTGATTATTGCCGGCATCATTTTCTTTGGCGGCAACATGGTGCTGAGCGATCACTCCACCTTGCAGCCTGAAGTATTTTTGGGCTTTCTCGCGATCTTTGCGATGATCATCCAGCCGGCCAAAAATTTTTCCAACGGCATTACCTCGTTGCAACGCGGCACAGCGTCGGCACGGCGCATTTTTGAAATGATCGACAGCCAGCCGGCCATCCGAAACAAACCCGATGCCATCGTGCTGGAGCGTTTCCAACGCGACATCGTCTTCCAGGATGTGTCATTCGCCTACGACACCGACCGCGTGCTGAACCGCATCAACCTGACTGTGCCCAAAGGAAAAACCATCGCGTTGGTAGGCCCGTCCGGCGGCGGCAAGTCAACGTTGGCAGATCTGGTGCCACGTTTTTATGACCCCACCGAGGGCAAGGTTTGCCTCGACGGCATCCCGCTCACCGACTACGATGTAGAATCGCTCCGCCGGCAAATGGGCGTCGTCACGCAGGAGTCCATCCTGTTCAACGACACGATCTTCAACAACATTGCCTTTGGCAATCCGCAGATGAGTGAAGCGGCCGTGATGCAGGCGGCCAAGATCGCCAACGCCCATGATTTCATCATGCAAACCGAACATGGCTATCAAACACTTATCGGCGAGCGCGGATCCAAATTGTCGGGCGGGCAACGACAACGGTTGAGCATCGCGCGGGCGGTATTGAAAAATCCGCCGATCCTCATCTTGGACGAAGCTACCTCTGCACTGGATTCAGAATCAGAAAAATTGGTTCAGGAAGCACTGTTCAACCTCATGAAAAACCGGACGTCGCTGGTGATTGCCCATCGCCTTAGCACCATTCAGCATGCCGACGAAATCTTAGTGATCCAGCAGGGCCAGATCGTGGAGCGCGGCACCCACGATGACCTGAGTCAGAAAAACGGTCTATATAAGAAGCTGGTGGACATCCAAAAGACTGTGTAGATGCAAGATTTTGCAGGCAATTGCATTTTTGTATCCACGCAAAACACCTAAGTTTGAGCCCTAAACATCATTGCAATGAATGTACGCCGGTTGATCTTCTTACTCTTGTTTGGCGCCTACCACCTGGCGGCCTTCATTTTTACGTTGATTGTCGAGTACCGCGATGGCTACATTTATACGTTGTTGGGCAAAGTGCACTTGTTCAAATATGGCACCCTGCTGGGCCTTGTGCTATTCATTGTTGAATTTATCTGGGTGCAACGGGAATCAAAAAATAATAAATGACATCCCAGGAGATCATTGTTGCCGAACTGAAACAAGCTGCCCAGGTACTTGACAAGTACATGAGCAATCCGCACAACCTGGTGTTGATTGAAGAAGCTTCGCGCATTATTGCCGACGCCGTGAAGCGGGGTGGCAAGGTCATCTCTTGCGGCAACGGTGGGTCGCATTGCGATGCCATGCACTTCGCCGAAGAACTCACGGGCCGCTACCGTGAAAACCGGAAAGCCATTGCTGCGCTCTGCATCTCCGACCCGAGCCACATCTCGTGCGTGAGCAACGACTTCGGATATGAATTTATTTTTTCACGCTACCTCGAAGCCCTCGGAAACCCCGGCGACGTGCTGCTCGGCCTGAGCACCAGCGGCAATTCGATGAATATCATTCGCGCCGCCGAAACCGCCCGCGAAAAAGGAATGAAGGTCATTATTCTTTCCGGCAAGGACGGCGGCAAACTCGCGCCACTGGCCGACGTGGAGCTGCGTGTGCCACACCATGGCTACGCCGACCGCATTCAGGAAGTGCACATCAAAATCATCCATATCCTGATGCTGCTGATCGAAAAACAAGTGCTGGGCTAGTCTCCGCCCTTCTCCAGTAATCGCTTCAAGTTCCTAAACGACTCATACGGTCCCTGGGCACATACCCAGTTGACCAGCCACGACGGCACATTGCCGCCGGGATCAATCTGCAACTGATAGTGGACTTGTAAAGTTTGGTTCGTCAGCCGTGTCACTAGCCATTGCGAGTGCGACACCGGTACCCGCACATAATTTTTCAACACCGGCTTTATGTCGGCGACACTGTTGGCCCGGATGATCAACTGATCGGCCGATTGCGTCAACCTCAGCCGCACGACCATATCGCGGTTGCTCACCGGCCAGGGGGCGCTGATCTTTGCGTAGTAAATGTATTCGTCGGTCGCGACGCGGGCCAACGCTGCCGACTCGGTGGTATTAAATTGCCAGCGCGTGTAGCCCGGAAAATCAAGCATCACCGCCCGCAATTTCTCGAGGGTTGTGTGAACGGTAAACTCCGCCCGGATTGATTTGAATTTTGATGTGTCGGTGTGGCACGTGTACACCTTGATGCTGTCCGCGTCTTTGCGAAGACTGCATTTCACCTGCGCCTGACCGGTGGCCCAGGCAACGGACAAGAAAAGGACGACAAGAAGAGGTTTGGTCACAGAACGCTACTTTCCCCTCGTTTTTTCCAACATGTCCCACATTTCATTGGAGATGCTTTCCAGGTGACTAAACTCTCCGCCGTTTTTCAACCACTCACCGCCGTCGATGGTGATGACCTCTCCGTTCACATAGGCCGAAAAATCGGATAGCAAATAGGCCGCCAGGTTGGCTAGCTCCTGGTGTTCGCCCACACGCTTCAGCGGCACCCGTGCCGCCGGATCAAAGGTCTTCACGAGTTCGCCCGGCAGCAGCCGGCTCCAGGCGCCTTCTGTGGGGAAAGGCCCCGGCGCGATGGCGTTGCTGCGGATGTTGTATTTGGCCCACTCCACCGCCAACGACCGCGTGAGTGCCAGCACGCCCGCCTTGGCACATGCCGACGGCACCACGTAGCCCGACCCGGTCCAGGCATAGGTCGTGACAATATTCAAAAACACGCCCGGCTGATGTTTGGCAATCCAGTTCTTCCCTGCTGCCAGCGTCGTATAGTAAGTGCCCTTCAGCACGATGTCCACCACAATGTCGAACGCGCGGTGCGAAAGCCGCTCCGTCGGACTGATGAAATTGCCGGCGGCATTGTTGAGCACGCCGTGTATCGGCCCGAAGCGCGCTTCGGTCTGCCGGATCACATTCTCGATCTCTTCATACTTCCGCACGTCGCATGGCACCGCGAGCACCTGGCCGCCGGTTTGCTGGGCCATCGCTGCCGCCGCCGCATCCAGGACTTCCTTCTTGCGGCTCGTGATCACCACGTTGGCGCCCAGTTCCAGCAAGTAGGTTCCCATCGCCCGGCCCAGGCCTGTGCCGCCGCCGGTGATGATGATCGTCTTGTTTTGAAAAGTGCCCGGCTTCAACATTCCGTCCATACCTCGGGGGTTTAATTTATACTGAAAAGTAGTATTTAATTTTAGATATTTGTCCGTAATCCTTTCAAATGATGACACGGCTTTTGCTCTTCCTGTTACTCTCCGGTTTTCTGACATCTTGTGTGGTCAGCAAGAAAAAATTTGACGACATGCTGGCCCAAAAAATTAAGGCCGAAGGTGACCTGGCCGACCAATCCAAAAAACTGGATGAAGCCCAGGCGTCACTGACGAAACTCAATGCGTCGCTGAAAAAATTAAAAGACGACTCCACGGGGCTGGCCGACAACCTGCAGGCCGGCAAAAAGAAATTGGCCGACCTCAACACCGAGTACGAAAAATTGAACGCCAACTATAAAACGTCGCTGAACAAGAGTGGCAAACTCAACCAGGATCTCGCGCAGCAGCGCGATCAACTGTTGGCCATCCAAGACAACCTGGAGAAGACCCGAAAGGCCAACGACTCACTCAGTACCAGTCTCGCCGAACGCGAAAAAAAGGTGGCCGAACTGGAAGACGTGCTCGCCCGCAAGGACAAGGCGGTGCAAGACCTGAAGGCACGCATCACCAACGCGTTGCTGAACTTCAAGGAAAATGACCTGACGGTGAAAGTGAAAAATGGGAAAGTATATGTTTCCCTCGCCGAGCAGTTGCTGTTTGGATCGGGAAGCACCATTGTCGACAAGAAGGGCGCCGGTGCCCTTCAGCAGTTGGCCAAAGCGCTCAAAGACCAAAAAGACATTCACGTGATGATCGAAGGACACACCGACAATGTGCCCATCTCGACAAAATCAAAATACCTCGAAGACAACTGGGACCTGAGCGTGCTGCGCGCCACTTCCATTTCGCGGATCCTCATCAAAGGGGGCATGTCACCCAACCAGATCACCGCCGGCGGCAAGGGTGAGTTTTCGCCCATCGCTTCCAACGACAACGCGCAAAACAAACAAAAGAACCGGCGCACCGAAATCATCGTCACACCCAATCTTGACGAATTGTTCAAGATTCTGGATGCCAACTGATCCCTTGCCGTTACCGGGCTTGCTCTATGGCCAACAAACACGTCAAGAAATGGCTGAAGCGCATCTGGAAATTTTTCCTGCTGCTTTTCGTTGTGCAACTGGCCTACGTGGTGGTGCTGAAATGGGTGGACCCGCCTATCACCGTCACGCAACTGTCTAACTGGTTTCGGGGCTACGGACTGAAACGTGACTATGTTGACTATCGCCAGATGGCGCCCGCCGTGCGACTGGCCGTGATGTCATCGGAAGACCAACTATTTCCCCACCACAATGGATTTGACCTCGGCAGCATCAAAGAGGCGTGGCTCGAAAAAAATAAAAAACGAAAACAAATTCGCGGCGCCTCCACCATCAGTCAGCAGGTCGCGAAGAACGTGTTCTTGTGGCAAGGGCGCAGCTGGTTTCGCAAAGGCCTGGAAGTGTACTTCACCTTCATGATCGAACTGGTGTGGGGCAAGCAACGGATTTTGGAGATGTACCTCAACGTCATTGAAATGGGCCCCGGCATCTTTGGCGTGGAAGCGGCCTCCAGAAGTTACTTCAACAAGCCCGCCAAAAAATTAACGCGGCGGGAAGCAGCCATGATCGCGGCCTGCCTTCCCAGTCCGAAAAAAATCAGGGTAAAGCCACCTGGCGACTACGTCCTTCGGCGGGTGCCGCAAATCCTGCAGCAAATGGATTTTCTTGAACCAGACGAAGAGATCAAGAAGTTGTTGAAGTGACAACTCAATTTGCAGTATTTTTTTATTTCAATTTTAAAGTATCCAGTTTTCTGGGGGAGGTCAGTGGCTGATCACCTGTATACTATAATAAGTTACTCACATCTTAAGGATTCAGAAGGATTAACGAATGCAGCTTTGATGGCCTGATAACTTACAGACGTTATCGCAATAAAAATGGCAATAGCCGCTGTTAATGGAAAAACCCACCAAGCCGTTTTTGCCCGATAGGCGAATTGCTCCAACCATTTTTCTGAAGCAAAGTAAGCCACCGGCGCTGCAATGGTAAAAGCAATCAGAATAAGAACCAGAAATTCTTTAGAAAGCAAAACCAATATGCTACCAGGTGTACCTCCTAGAATCTTCCGGATACCCAATTCCTTGGTTCGCTGAGATGCAGTAAAGGAAGCTAATCCAAAGAGCCCCATACACGAAATAAGTATGCCCATAGTGGTTGCGGTTCGTATTAATTTATCTATCCTCTCTTCCTTCTCATAGAATTTTCTAACAGCTTCGTCCATAAATTCATAATCCAGCTTTTGATCAGGGTAAATCTTCTTCCATGATTCATTGATCTTCTCAATTGCTTTCTGGAAATCCCCACCCCCCGTCAGATCAGCTAATTTAATACCAAAACAGTTAAAATCATTTTCTGCGTCAGCAATTACTGTCGGTTTAATTGGAGTATGCAGCGATTGAAAGTGAAAATCCTTTATCACGCCCACAATAGGAAATTTGGTTCTACCAAAATACAATTCATTACCCAAGGCGTCCACAGGGTTCTCGAAGCCTAGGAGTTTCGAATAGGCTTCATTGACGATGAATTCGCGTACGGTATCACTTCGATGAACATTGCGTCCACATAGAAGTTTCATTCCAAATACATGAATATATGAAGTATCTCCATAACGGAGATAAACGTTGTGTTGCAATTCTTTCCTGCCGTTGTTGAATCTCAAAGTCGAAGCATTCCAGCCAGTTGACGCAGGAGGACGATTGTTCAAGCTAATAGCTTCTATCTCGGACAATTTTTCAAGTTCATTTTTTAGTAGGTGTACTTTCTTCTTTTCTTCCCACCAAGGGGCATTAAAATAGATTATGGCATCTTTTGCAAAGCCGAGATCCTTGTTCAACATATAGTTAATCTGCCGTCCAACAATGATTGTTGCCAGTATTAGTATCTGAGCAAAACTGAATTGAAATATGATTAGCCCTTTGCGTAAACTGCCAGAAAGCGTTGAATGATCACTGATTTGACTTTTTAATGCTGCTACTGGAGCAACAGATGACAGCGAAAAAGCGGGATAAAAGCCAGCCAGAAAAGTCACTCCTACTAAAATAAGAAACAACACAAAACAGTCGACAAGATGAAATTGAACGCCAGAAGGAATGAAGTCGGAAAAGAAACTCAATGAAAAAAATACTAATGGTAATGAAATGAGAATCGCAAGCCCTGTCAGCAACGCGCTTTGCATTAAAAAATGTAAGGTTAATCTAGTTCTACTGCTACCCATTACTTTTCTTAACCCAACCTCTTTTGCCCGTCTCACTGCCTGAGCAGTTTCAAGGTTGATGAAATTAACGCAGGCAATGGTCAAAAGCAAAAAGGCGATAATAACAAGAACTCGAAGAATTGGAATGCTAGCTGCTGGGCGACTATGGTCAAAAATCTCAAGATTAGCGTTGAAATGTAGATCTGACAGTGGTTGCAATTTGTAACTAACATTTGCATAGGCATCATGCTGCATATATTTAGTTGCAAGTTTCGCAAGTCCCTGTTCGATTTGACTTGGTGCAGTACGTGGAAGAAGTTTCACGAACAACATAGAACTACTGTTAGTACCCTGCCAATCATCAAGACGAATGCTTCCTTTTAACCAGCTTCGCTGCGATGTACTTAGTGAAATAAAATCAGTAAAGTCGAGATCGGTGTTTTGCATTACATCCTTAACAATTCCAGACACAGTGACAGTTAGCGAATCGCGATAATGAATTTCCCAACCCATCGCCTCTCTTGCATTCTCAATTTTGAAATAAGTCTTTGCTTGACTTTCAGTAAGCACTACCTGGAAAGGCTTTGTCAATGAAGTTAACGGATCGCCCTCAAGCCATTTATAGCTGTTGAAAACGTCAAAGAATTCAGGACCGCACAGAAGGACTCGATCTTGTCTGCCAAAATCACTACGGTCAGTCTTATTCTGCACATGGACGTTCACAGACCATGTGTGAAAGCCCGTCAATACTTCAAGTCCGCCTAATTCCATCTTTATAACTGCTGCCATTCCAGCGGGAACACCCCGATTAACACTATTAGATGTGCCACTAAATTGCGAATAAACACGGTATATCCTATTTCGACCGGGATAATCTTCATCAAAGCTCAACTCGAATTTCACGATTAGAAAAATAACAAGACATGAACTCACACCAACGGTAAGCCCCAAGACATTAATTGATGAATAAAGCTTATTTCTTTGAATAGACCGCCAAGCCATCATTACACTACTCCACATAGGATTTCAATTTATCGATCGGGGCTTAAGTGCAGAATAGGAAAATACACCGCTAAAAAATCCCATCTCTCCAACTTAAGAAATTTTCAAATCTAATTTACAGTATTTTTTTGTTTAGATTTTAGTTCCCGAATCTGTTCTTTGTATAAAAGAATGTAGTCACGTTGCTCTTCCATTAATGACTGTTGCTCTTGAACTTTCCTTGATAATTCCTTGATTGTGTTTTCGCTATCGATTAATTTTTTTTCAATAGCACCAACCTCAACTTTCTCGAAAAATCCAAATGAAATAGACAATAGCGAAATGATAGCTAACC
>Ga0075019_10000936_pt1 | contig 16720 bp, 11 predicted proteins | sample ColStrG_CSR_2013_FD_71473 | JGI IMG/M metagenome (GOLD analysis project Ga0075019, IMG submission 71473) | Freshwater sediment microbial communities in response to fracking from Pennsylvania, USA - Cold Stream Run_MetaG_CSR_2013 | ecosystem: Environmental > Aquatic > Freshwater > Creek >...
GCCTTTATCGACTTTGCCGCGCCGCGCCTCAAGCAGCGGCTGGTCTAAAGCATTTTCCAGTGAGACGGCATCGTCTAGCGATTAAGAAAATGCGGCAACAAAAGCGTGGAGTGGTTTGAGGCTACTCAAACCACTCTAAAACCCAAGATCGCTCAACCCCGGATGGTCGACCGGACGAGGCCCGAGCGGCCAATGATAGGCGCGATCCGCCTCGGCAATCGCCAGATCATTGATGCTCGCAATCCGCCGCGCCATCAGCCCCTCGGGCGTAAATTCCCAATTCTCATTGCCATAGCTGCGGAACCACTGGCCCTCGGCATCGTGCCATTCATACGCAAAACGCACCGCCATGCGGTTTTCGCGAAAACCCCATAGCTCCTTGATCAACCGATAATCGAGTTCCTTGGTCCATTTGCGCGTGAGAAAGGCTTCAATCTCAGCACGGCCGGTGATGAACTCGACCCGATTGCGCCACACGCTGTCGGGGGTATAGGCGAGCGCACAGCGCGCCGGATCGCGGCTGTTCCACGCATCCTCGGCCATCCGCACCTTCAGAGTCGCGGTCTCATGCGTGAACGGTGGCAGTGGCGGACGGGTCATGGATTTCACTCCTGTGCTGTAGATGATTCTGGGCTCCGCCAAGCGGCTTAGCACAGCAGTGTCGCCTATATAATTGGAGAAAGTCGGGAATCGATCAAGGTGTGGGTAACCGACCGACTCGGTGAGCGGCCAAGAGCATTTGCGTTCGCCGTCACTCGGTTATAAAACACAATGGAACCTAGCGTTTTGCGGCCACATCGGTATCGACGAAACGGGGGATGAGAGGGGTTAGCGCAATGATGACCGAAAATGAGCGGGCCAAAAGGCCCTGTTCGGCTCTGCAGGCGAGATTCGCTGCGCTCCCGCAAACTCAAGCTGAAAGGGCGTAGCATGTCGAAAGCCAAACTCCTGACCTCGTCGATTTTGCTGGCGCTGGCGGCACCCGTCTTTGCCGACCCGACACTTGAAGAGGGCTTCAAAAATCCTCCCAGCTCCGCCCGTCCCCGCGTGTGGTGGCATTGGATGAGCGGGAATGTGACCGAGGAAGGGATCAAGCTCGATCTCGACTGGATGAAGCGCGTCGGCGTTGGTGGCGTGCAGACGTTCGATGCTGATTTGCTCACACCAAAGGTGGTGGAACACCGGCTAGCTTATATGACGCCCGAATGGAAACATGCGTTCAAATTCGCCGCAACCGAGGCGGATTCGCTCGGGCTGGAACTCGCGATCGCCGCTTCGCCCGGCTGGAGCGAAACCGGCGGGCCGTGGGTCAAGCCGCAAGATGCGATGAAGAAGCTGGTCTGGTCTGAAACGCTTGTCGAGGGCGGCAAGCCCTTCAGCGGCGCGCTCGCCGCTCCCCCACACACAACGGGGCCGTATCTCGATGCACCGATGACGGCGAGCATCGCAGGAAGTCCGGGCGGAGCGACACCCGAATATTACACCGACACGAATGTCATCGCCTATCGCGTGACAGGCAGCATGCTCCCGACACCCAAGGTGACCGCGTCATCTGGCCCGGTCGATGCGGCGCTGCTTTTTGATGGCAAACTGACCACCGGCATCGACATCGCAACACGTAAGGATGGGCCAGCGTCATTGCGCTTTGATTATGACACGCCGCAGTCGATCAGTGCCGTCAGTCTCGGGATGCCCGCCACGCCGATGTTCACTGCCTCGGGCTATAAGCCGCTGCTTGAAGCGAGTGCTGATGGGGTGAGCTTCACCAAAATCGGCCAGTTCCCCACGGGGTCTAGCCCGCAATATACGCTGAGCTTTCCGACCACGACGGTGAAGGCGATGCGGCTGACGTTCTTGCCGGGTGATCCTCCGGGGCTTGTCGGCATTTCATCCGAGGGCGCGCCCGGCGCGGCCTTTCCCGCTTTCGGCCCGCCGCCTGCAGGGGCTGCTCCCGTGCGCGTGAATGAGGTGCGCTTCTCCGCTGTCCCGCGCGTCAACCATGGTGAGGAGAAATCGGGCTTTGCCATTTCGTATGATTATTACGCCATCGCCAACCCGCCGAGCAGCGGTGTTTCGGCGAGTGATGTCATTGACCTGACGGGCAAGATGAAGCCCGATGGCGGGCTTGACTGGACGCCACCGCCCGGCACGTGGCGAGTGTTGCGGATGGGGGCCACGCTCACCGGCACCACCAACCACCCCGCACCCAAAGAGGCAACGGGGCTGGAAGTCGATAAATACGACGCCGATGCCGTGCGGCGCTACATCAACACCTATCTCGACACTTATAACGATGCTGCGGGCAAAGACTTGATGGGTGCGCATGGCGTGCGTGCGTTGCTCAACGACTCCACCGAAGTTGATCCTGCCAATTGGTCGCCCGTGTTGCCTGCTGAATTCAGGGCGCGGCGCGGTTATGATCTCACCCCCTGGCTGCCCGCGCTCACCGGCGTCATCATCCAGGATGCGGCGAAGACCGATGCCTTCCTCTATGATTTCCGTAAGACATTGGCGGAGCTGACCGCCGAAGCGCATTACAAAACGCTGGCGGAGGAAGCGCATAAGCGCGGGCTGATTCATTATTCTGAGGCGCTTGAGGATGGCCGCCCCGTGCTGGGCGATGACATGGCGATGCGCCACTACGCCGATGTGCCGATGTCCGCGATGTGGACCTATCGTCCGCCCGCCACCGGCCCGCGCCCCACCTTCTGGGCGGATGTGCGCGGTGCGGCTTCGGTCGCGCATATTTATGGGCAGAATCTGGTGGCGGCGGAATCGCTCACCGCCGCGCTTTCGCCTTGGGCCTTTTCCCCGCGCGATTTGCAGCCGATGATCGATATGGAGTTCGCGCTGGGCGTCAACCGCCCGGTCATCCACACGTCGGTGCATCAGCCGCTCACCGATCACGCGCCCGGCTTTTCGCTGTTCATCTTCGGCCAATATTTCAATCGGCTCGACACTTGGGCGGAACAGGCTAAGCCCTGGGTCGATTACATCGCGCGCAACGCTTATATGCTCCAGCAGGGGCGGTTTGTGGCTGATGTCGCGTATTTCTATGGCGAAGAAGCGCCGCTGACGGGCCTGTATAAAGACCATGTGCCAACCGATACGCCAACGCGCAATGGCTTTGACTATGTCAATTCCGATGTGCTCATCAACCAGTTGAGCAATGACGGCGGCGATGTCGTGGCGAAATCGGGCGCGCGATATAAGGTGATTTACCTTGGAGGCACATCGTCGCGGATGTCGCTACAAGTGCTGCGGCGGCTGAATGAGTTGGTGCAGGGCGGCGCAACGGTGGTGGGTGAGAAGCCTGTCGGATCGCCTGCGCTGATGGATGATCCGGCGGCGTTTGCGGCTTTGGCCGATGCGTTGTGGGGCGGCAAAACGGGCAAGGGCAGGGTGCTCGCCAGCCATAACATTAACGCGGCGCTCACGACGCTGGGTGTGGCACCCGACTTCGATTACAAGGCCGACAATGCCGATGCGAAGCTGATGTTCGTGCATCGCAAAACGCCGACAGCGGAGATTTATTACTTCACCAACCGGAAGGATCGGGCGGAGAAGGTTGATTTAAACCTTTCGGTCATGGGCGAAACTCCGATGCTTTGGGATGCCGCGACGGGAACATCTCGGACTGTTCCTTATTCGCTACTCACTAGGAGGGGAACGGTATGCGCCAATAACTCAAGCAATTGCTATTCAGGTGTTCCAGCAGACGTTGTCGTCGGAAGTAAGGTTCATATGAATCTGCGGCCGTATGAGTCAGGATATATCGTCTTCCAGTTGTCCACTCCCTACGCAGTAGATATGCAGAACCCACCTCGAGTCGCCACCACCCCCATCACCACCCTATCCGACCACTGGAACCTCTCCTTCCAGCCCAATCGCGGCGCGCCAGTGGGCACCATCGCCGCCACGCTCGGCGATCTTTCCACCAACACCAACCCCGCGATCAAATATTTCTCGGGCACCGCAACATACACCCGCAGCCTTGACGTGAAGGCGGTTTGGCTCAAGCCCAACCAGCACCTGATGCTTGATTTGGGCGAGGTGCGCGAGCTGGCGGAAGTGGTGATCAATGGCCAGTCGGCAGGCATCGCGTGGAAAGCGCCCTATGCGCTTGATGTGACCAAGTTTGTCCACCCCGGCGCGAACAAGCTGGAGGTGAGGGTGACGAACCTCTGGGTTAACCGGCTGATCGGTGATGCGCAACCGGGGGTCAAGCCCATCACCTTCACCACGCTCAAAACCTATAATGCTGATGCTCCCTTACGCCCTTCGGGCCTGATGGGGCCGGTGGAGTTGAAGCTGGAGCGGTAGACCAGCCCTGTGCGATGCCGCAACGGTCAAGCCTGCGGCGGTGGTGATGCGGTGCTCGAGCGGCTTCGCGCGGCCCAAGCCAGCCCCACCAGCGCGCTCAGCGTGATGATCGCAATCATCAGCCACGCTTCGTTGATCGCATCAGTGAGCGCAAGCTTGCGCACGAGCGGCTCGATCAGCGCGCGGGTATCCGCATCAAGCGGCAGATCATGGAAGGCCAGAAAATCGTCGATGGGAAGCCCAACCGCCCGCGCCGTCGCGACGTCGCCCGCCTTGAGCCGCGCGGCGATGGCACTCGCGAGCACCGGTGCCCGCCCGTAGATCACGGTGTCGATTAACGCGAGACCGATGGCGCCACCCAGATTGCGCATCAGGTTGAACAGGCCGCTGGCGTTTGGCACATCAGCGCTGTCAAGATGGCCGAGCGCCAGCCGTGTCGGCGGCAAAAGACAGAACATGATCGCGCAGCCGCGCACGATCTGGGGGAGCAGCATCGCTTGAAAATCTGACGCTGTGGTTTGGACCGCGCTCAGCGCGAGGCCTAACCCAAACAACGCGAATCCAAAGGCGCTCAAAGTGAGCGGTGGCACGCGCTTTTCGAGATACACCGCGAGGGGAGCCGTCGCGAGTTGCGCACAGCCGGTCACCAACATGATCTGGCCGATTTGCAGCGCGTTGTGCCCCCTCACCAGCGCGAGGAAAACCGGAATGAGGTAGCTGGAGCCATAGAGCCCAAAGCCAAGCACGAAGCTGAGCGCACACCCCAATGCGACGCGCCGATCACCCAGAACGCCCAGTTGCACCACCGGCGTGGCGCGCTTTGGGCTGTGCCGGACAAATGCGAACAGTGCTCCTCCCGACAGGGCAAGCAGAGCGCACACCTGCCACGAGCGCCAGCCGTGATCGGGCGCTTGCTTCAGGCCGATTTCAAGGCTCGCCAGCGCGAGCGCGAGCAACGCCAATCCGATCATGTCGATCCGGCGCACCAGCCCCAATTGGGTGCGGCCACGTGGGAGGAGAAGGGCTGCGCCAACGGCCGCCAGACCCCCCGGCGCTATGTTGATCAGGAACAGCCAATGCCAAGAATAGGTTTGGGTGATCCACCCCCCTGTGGCCGGGCCGAGCGTGGGGGCCAACACCGCCAACACGCCGGCTGTCGTCGTCGCGAACGCTTCGACCCGTGCGGGAAAGAGCAGAAACACCGCCGAGAACACGCTCGGGATAAGCGTTCCACCGGCAAAGCCTTGCACAATGCGCCAAGCGATCAGGTGCCCGAAATCGGCGCTCAGTGCGCAGCCGAGCGATGCGCATGTGAACAGGGCCACCGCCAGCACAAACAGCCAGCGCATCGAAAAGATCCGCGTAAGCAACCCGGTCAGCGGAATAGCGATCACCTCGGCAATCAGATAGGCGGTCTGAATCCAGCTCATCTGATCGGGTGCGATGCCAAGCCCGGATTGAATGGCGGGAAGCGACGTGGCGACAATCTGAATATCGAGAATTGCCATAAACATGCCAAGGCACATCAGCGCAAATCCCGCCCATGTCTGCGGGGTTACCGCTTCAGGATCATCGCTTGCTGTGCTCACAAGGGCTTCAGGGCTGCCTCCTCGGCACGAATGCGCACCGCGAGCATGACGGCATTGAGCACCGAGAAGAGGAGAGCAAATGCACCCATACCAAAACCCAAGGGCAAAGATGCGATCTCGCCGACAACGACAAGATAATTGGGATGGCGCACCCAGCGATACGGCCCTGCGGACACCAGCGTTTCTCCCGGAACAACCACAATTCGTGTCGTCCAACGCGCACCCAGCGTGTGAAGCACCCAGGCGCGCATCAGTTGCAGAAGGCCGAAGACCACAAGCGGCAACGGGTGCAACGCGTGCCCCCACGCAAAAGCCCATAACCCGGCCAGCCACGCGCTGTGCAGTGCGACAATCCAGCGATAATGGTCGGCACCATATTCGACCGCGCCGCGCGCGAGCAAGGCCGTTGTGTTGCGCTGTGCGATGACCAACTCGATCAGTCGCGCCAGCGTAACATAGCCGAGCAGGAGCGCGGTCAGGATCATGCCGCGTCGAGCACGACGCAACTCGCCGTGAACCCCGGGCCCATCGCAGTCAGTGCTGAGCGTGGCGGCAACCCCGCCTTGAGACTGGCTTGAAGCACGAACAGCGCTGTTGGGGCCGACATATTGCCGTGATCAGCCAGGACAGCGCGTTCATGATCCAGCGCGCCGGGTTCAAGGTCGAAGCTTTTCTCAAGCGCGTTGATTACTTTGATACCGCCGGGGTGGCAGATGAACCGGTCAATATCGCCGCGCGTCAGCCTCGCCGAGGCCAAAATGCCATCCACCGCCGGGCGCATATTGCGCGCCGCGAAGCCGGGAATGGCTTGCGCGAAAATGACACCAAACCCCTGTGTGTCGGTCTCCCACCCCATAATATCGAGCGTGTTCGGCCAGAGATGTTCGCCGGACGCCCTGATTGAGGCGACACCCGAACCTTCGGTGCTGAGCACACACGCCGCCGCACCATCGCCAAACAACGCGGTGGCGACCATATTTGCTTTGGTCAACGCATCAGAACGAAAGGCGAGCGTGCACAGTTCGACCACGACGAGCAGCACCTTGGAGCCGGGTGCCGCGACGGCCATCCTCCCCGCTATTGCGAGCCCGGAAACGCCGCCCGCGCACCCAAGCCCAAACACCGGCACGCGGTGAACATCGGCGCGAAACCCGAGTTCGGTTGCAGCACGCGCCTCCAAGCTTGGCGTCGCGATCCCGGTGGACGAAACCGTGACCACCGTGTCAACCTCGTCCGCCCGCAGACCCGCCATCGCGAGCGCCTTTGTCGCCGCTTCAACGAACAACGCGGTGGCCGTCTCCAAATAAGCCGCAGTCCGCTCACCCCACCCCTGTGGCGCTAAAAACCATGGTAGGGGGCGCGCGGAATAGCGTTGATTGATGCCCGCGGTGTGGAACACCTGCGCCATCCGCTCAAAATTGGCGTAGCGGTGCGCGAATACCGCGTGCGCCTGCGCCGCGACATCATCCTGACGCAGCACATGCGCCGGAACAGCAGTGCCCAAAGCGAGCAGTTGGGCGCGGAGAGACATCCGCTGCGCTCAGTTCTTGTCTTTGGCAGCAGCCAAATGTTCGGCCTTCAACTTTAGCATTGTGGTATGACAGAAGGCGGACGTCTTATCGATATTCTGGATCAGGCAAGCCTGCACCCGGCTGCGGCTGAGCGCGTGGACTGCTTCGGGACAGAGGCGCTTGGCGTCAGTGAGACACGCCGCTTTTCCGGGATCATTCGCGAGTGCAACCGTCGGAAGAGCGGTCGTGCCGAGAGCAATCCCCAACCCGAGCACTATGCGGGTGTGAGTAAAGATCGTCGTGAGAGTGTTCAATGCGCATCACCTAAAAACATGTTTACGACTCAGCTGCGCGAAGGTTACGGCCAACCATCCAATCTTGGACGCGGCTGATCAGCGACTCAACTCTTTTGTTCGACAATCCAGCGATCAACGACCTGCGCGAGAAGGGTGAGTGGCACGCCGCCGGTTTGCACCACGACGTCGTTGAACGCGGCAAGATCGAACTTCGCGCCAAGCAGACGCATCGCTGTGTCACGCAGCCGCAGAATTTCATTATGCCCCGTCTTATAGCCACAGGCTTGACCGGGAGAAGCGCAATAGCGGTCAACCTCGCTCGTCATCGCGCCAACGCCTTTGCCGGTTTGCTCGGTCAGGAAGGCGATGGCCTGTTGACGGCTCCATCCCATTGCGTGGAGCCCGGTATCGACCACGAGCCGACACGCGCGGAACTGTTGTGCTTGCAAATAGCCAATTCGGCCAAATGGGTCGTCAGCATAAAGCCCGTGCTCATCAACCAATTGTTCTGCATAGAGCGCCCAGCCTTCGATAAACGCGTTAAACCCCATCATCGATGTGATCAGCGGAATTTCGTCATGATGTTCGGCGAGATAAGCGCCCTGCCAAGTGTGTCCGGGAATGCCCTCATGCGCGGTGAGCGTGGGGAGTTGATATTTCGGCCAGAGCGAGGTCGATTTAAGGTTGACGTAATAGGTGGCGGGCCGCACGCCATCAAGCGAGGCAAAGTTCATATAACCGAGCGCTGCGCCATCCTGGATGTCCACCGGCACCCGCTTGATCACCAGCGCAGCCTTCAGAGGCATGTGCGAGAGTTGTGAGAGCAGTGGGCGGATCGCTGCCACCCGGTTGTTGAGATAGGCGATCAGGTCTGCGCGACCGGCGTCGGTATCAGGATAAAGCAGCCGTGGATCCTTGTTGAGCGCCTGCACCCGCGCGCCGACCGCGCCCTGCGTCAGCCCCTGCGCTTTGAGCAGGCCATCCATCTTAGCGAGCAATTCGCGATTTTGGTCGAGGCCGATGCGATGCACCTCGGCGGCGGTTTGCGTCGTCGTGGTGCCAAGGCCTAGAGCCCAATGATAATAGGCTTCGCCCTTGGGAAGCCGCTTGCCGACGCTGCCAACGTCGGATGAGTGCCGCGTGGTGGCGGCAAGCACCGCAATCTGCCGATCAAGCGCGGGGTAGATTTTGGTCTCGATCAAGTGGGTAGCGCGCGCCGCCCAATCGCCTGCAATTCCCGCCGCCTTGGCGCGCGTGGCGAGCGAACTGACTAAGGGTTGTGCAGCCGGGTCGACCGCGCGATATCCCTTAAGTTGGCCGAGTGCGTTGCTGGCGATAAAATTGGGCGGCACCACGCCGCCTGCGGCCAGCCTACGGATTTCGTCATTTTCCTGATCAATAACACGGGCGAGCGCCGCTGTGCGCGCCAAATAGGCGTCGCAATCATCAGCCGTCGCAATCTGGTGCTGCGAGTTGAGAAATTCGGGAATACTGGTGATCGCCCCATCCTGCTGGCTCACGACATAAGGCGATGCGCCGCCACCCAGCCCTGCTGCGGCACTGGCGTAGAAGAATTGGGTGCCTGCAAGTCCGCGATCAAAAGCGTAATTGAGCGTGTCGAAGCGAAGCTGATCGGCGGCACCCAGTTGCGCACGGCGGACATGACCAAGCCGTGTCTTCATCGCGCGTAGCGCATGTTCCCAATTCGTGGCATCGGCGCGCGAGGCATCGTTCAGCTTGGATTTGAGCGCCGCATTCTGTCCCTTATCGAGACCGAGGGCGGTTGCTTGTTCGGGCGATAGGTGCAAAATCTCCTGCGCGAACGCGCCCAGCAACGTGGCGAATTGCGCTTCAGCCATGTCGCGTGGCATCGCATGGCTCATCCTAGGCAGCGCACCGAGCGCCGTTGTGGTGGCCATCGTGCCGAGCACGGCGCGACGAGTGAGCGCGGGGGCATCATGAGTCATGCGTCAAGACTATCAGCCTGTGGCGCTTACACAAGTGCAAATATCGACCGTTGATCGCGGTAGCGGCGGCGGGATTACCCGCGGATCAAGCCTGCCATCGGCACTGCCGCCGCGCTGTTGGGGAAAACGCCTGCGAGCCGCGCTGGATCAATCCCAACATGGTCGGCCAGCACACCTTTGATCACGCTACGCACATCGGTCGTCGGTCGCAGATCGCGGCCTTCAAACAGTTGTGCCTTGCCAAGGCCCGGCCAGTCCGCAACGACGCGTCCGCCTTTCACGGCACCGCCGTAGAGCAGCGCGCATGTGCCCGTTCCGTGATCAGTGCCATTGGTGCCGTTGACCGCAACCGTGCGCCCGAATTCGGTCACGCACATCACCACGGTCTTGCTCCAAATTGGCCCCAGTCCGCCTTTGAGCGCCGCAAGCGTGGCGTCAAGATCGGTGAGGCTCGCGCTGAGCGCGCCGGGCTGATTGGCGTGCGTGTCCCAGCCGCCGCGTTCAAGCACGACAAATTGTGGGCCATCGGGCGCAGCCATAAGCTTCGCGGCAACGGTCGCCAGACTGGTGAGTGGTTTGCCGCCCACCGCCGCCATCTTATCGCCCCCAGCCTCTTTTGCGAGCATATTGAGCGCTTGAGCTTCGGTGAACGCCGCGTGGAGCGCCGAATCCGTTTCATACATTTGCGAGATGCGATCAGCGAGGTCGGCATTGGGATCGGGCATCCGCGATGGCGACCAAGATCCGACTTTGGCAGGCCCCTGGAGCAGTGCGGGCATCCCTGTCGTCACGGCGATAGCCTCGGTATGCGGCAGGACACCGAGCGCACGGTTGAGCCAGCCTGAGGTATATTGATAGGGCGCGGTGCCGCCCGTTTCGAGGACGTTTTGCGAATCGAAATGCGAACGTCCCCGCGCAGGTGAGGCCGTCGCATGAACCGCAAGGGCTTCCTCAGCGCCGTAACCGACGCCAAAACTGGCCAAGGCCTTGTGCAGGCCGAACATGCCATCGAGCTTCGTGGCGTTATTGCCTATCGCGAGCGCAAGCGTCCCTCGCGCCGGAGCATATGCGGGGTCGCCATAGGGGACGATCACCGACAGACCGTCCATCGCGCCGCGCAGAACGATCACGATCAATCGCCGATTGTCGGGTGTTGCAGCATAGGCCGCCTTGATCCCTAGAGCGGGTAGCAGCCCCGCTGCGAGACCCGATTGAACAAGCGCACGACGTGTCAGCATATCTATCTCCGCATGAATTCGGGGGAAGCCAACAACAGGGTCAGCGCCTGCTGACTGCTTTCCGCCATGTTGAGCGCGATCCGCGTCGCGCTGCTGAGTGATGCACCGTAATGCCGCTCGGCCAGCGCGCGGGCATCAACCGAAGCACCCTTCGCTTTGCCGACGGCGGTCGCAAATTCGATCCGCTTCGACAGACCATCGCTCGAGAGCCAGTTCGCGGCATCGTCGGGCCAGCCTGCGGGTGAGCCGGGGGTGTAAATTGTTTGCCCCATCAGCGTGAACAATCCAACGCGCTGTTTGGGTTTGAGATCAGGAAAGCCGACTAAACGCCCGACCGAAATCACATAATCCCAAGGGGTTTTATATTTGGGCTCGGGTTTGCCGGCCCAAGCCTCGGGCAAATCAACGAGCGCGCGATGCACACTCGGTAGATCGCCGCCGGTTTCGTTGAAGACGCGTTCGAGCCGCGCAACTGCTGAGGCGGGCGGCGTGTCGCTCACAAAGTGACGCACCAATTTGGTCGCAATATGGTGCGCCGTCGCGGGGTGGACACCAAGGTCAGCGAGGATCGCAACGCCTTGATCATGCCCCTCTTGCTTATATATTTTGCCGAGCTCCGTTCGTTTCCCGGGTTCATGCACCGGCGGATAATAAGCGAATCCGTGTTGTCCTGCGAGCATTGTACGCTGCGCCTCGGGGCGATCAGAGACCACCGACCAGCCTGTGATCGCGCGGGCCAATTCGGTCACATCGGCCTGTGTGTACCCGGTGCGTACGCCAAGGCTGTAGAGTTCAAGCAACTCGCGCCCGAGATTTTCGTTCAACCCTTGGTCACGATTGCCGTTACCATTGCGGCGCTGCACGGTAACGCTGTTTGGCCCAAACGAGCGCTCGTTATCGAGGTATAGGATCATCGCGGGGTGATGCGCCACGGCCAGTAGCATCACCGCGAAACGACCATCGAGGTGTGCGCGGATCGCCTCTTGCTCATAGGGGCCAGCAAGCGCGCGCATTTTTTGCTTGTCGGCTGAAATGGCGAAATGGTTCATCCAGAAATGAACCAGCCGTTCGCGGAAGGGTGTGTCGGTCGCGACCGCGGCCGCAATTCGCGCATCGGCTTGATCAACATAAAGATCGGCAAGCGTGACTTCAGGCTTAGCGGCCTCGGGGATGATCGGTTTGCCCTTAGCGTTGAGCGCTGGGGCCATTCCCGCAGCGGTTGCGGCAGCGGCGGCGGCGGCGGCATCCTTGCGCGCGTCGCGCTTCGCCATGACGATGTCGCGTGTCTGGTTTATTGCATCTTCGGTCTTGGGGATGTTCGCGAGCTGCGGTGGCGTGGTGGCTTGTGGAACCAATTGCGCCTTGAGCCAACCGCGCGGATCACCGAGCGAGGCGTCGTCTGCCCGTGCACCTAGCCCAAAGCGGTTTTGCGCAATCATTTCAGCCAGTGTGACCATTTCACCCATCCGTTGTGGTATCACGAGCGAATACGCGGGAGTGCCTTATTACCCTTCGCGCTGAATCAACAAATGCGATCAAATCGGCAGTGGCTCAGGAGCGGTCGTCAACATCCAGCACATCCCCAAGCGCGACCTTGAGCGGCCCAAGCCAGGGTTCGAACGCCTGCCAATTCTCAACGCCTGACCGGAAGATAGGAGAGCGTACCTGTTCGGAGCTTGGGGTGCGCACCGCACGCTCGGTCTCGTGAAAGGTCAGACACGCTGCTTCAAACGGCAGATCAAGCGCGGCGAGCAGCGCGCGAATTTCTGTCTCGCTGTCCGCGACCATGCGCTCATACGACACGCGGTAAATTTGCCCAGGCAGCACCGTGTCAAAATGCGTGAGCAAGCGGGTATAGTCGCGATAGTAACGCCCAATATCAGACAGATTATAGCTGAACGCCTGACCGCGCGCAAAATGCTGCTTGTAGTTGGAGAAGCCGCACGACAGCGGATGGCGGCGCGCATCGATGATCTTTGCGCGCGGTAGAATGGTTTTGATAAAGCCGATATGCGCCCAGTTGTTCGGCAGCTTGTCGATAAAAAACGGTCGGTCAGTGCGCCGTTGTGGCGCGACCGCGCTGAGATATTCTGCGCCGAGCGCATGGAGTGCTTCTGGCTCCAAGCCGTCAAGCGCCGCGTGTGGATCGTCCCCCAGCCGCGCCCAGAGCATCGGAATGTCGGGGAGTTCGTTGATGGCTTCAACAGCGCTGTGGCTCGCCAGAATTTGCTCGACCAGCGTCGAGCCGGCGCGCGGCATCCCGAGAATGAAGATGGGATCGGGCGCGTGGCAGCCACGGCCGGCGCGTTCGGCAAAGAATTGCGCGGTGAAATGGGCGATAGATCGATCGACCTGTGCCGTGGTGCGGTCGGCATCATAGGGCAGACGCGTACGCCGCCGTGCATTCGCGGCCGCATAATATTCGAACGCTGATGCGGCTTCACCCGCGTCTTCGCAGGCCTTGCCGAGCGCAAACTCGAGATGGAAGCGGTCATCATCGGTCAGATGACGAAGCATAAGCTGCGCCTTCATCGCGGCTATATCGTCGGCATCAAGCCGCACCGTTTTAAGATTGGCAAGGCTCCACCACGCTTCGCCATAGGCAGGGCGCAGCGCAATCGCGCGTCGATACGCCGCAATGCCATCACCGAGCCGCCCGACCGTTTTGAGCACGTGCCCATACGACATCCACACCCCCGCTTGGTCAGGGTGACGGGCGAGCACATCGGCATAAATCGACAGTGCCTCTTCAAACTCGCCCATGCGGTTGAGCGCGGCGGCGCGCAAATTGGGATTGTCGGCATCATCGTCCGGTGCAAGCGCGTCGAGCGCTTCAATAGCTTCAGCAGCGCGGTTGGTGCGATAGAGCAGCGTCGCGAGATTGGCGCGGGCGGGGCCAAAACGCGGCGCCAGTTCGAGCGCGCGGCGGAGCAACGTTTCGGCATCGCGCGTCCGGCCAACGCGCGCGGCGAGTTCGGCGAGCATACGGATGGCGGCGAAATCAAACGGGTCGTCACGCAGATGCGCTTTGAGCAGCGGCTCGGCATCGTGCAGCCGGTTTTCGTACAGAGCGAGCGCAGCCGTCATCAAGCGTGGATCGCGTGTGGCGGCAGAGAGGCGCTGGTGAATCGGCGCGGCTTCGGTCATGCCCGCGTCATAAGCGCGCTGCAAGCGCTTGTCGAAGGCTTTGCGCGGGTGCGTTAGGCCGCGAGCGCTGTCGGCGTTTCGAGCAGCGCCGCGAGTTCGTCGATTGGCATTGGTCGGCCAATGTGCCAGCCCTGTGCGACGTCGCAGCCGTAAGTGCGGAGCAGTGCCAAGCATTCGGCATGTTCGACCCCCTCGGCCACCACTTTGAAGCCGAGCTCATGCGCCAGCGCTATGGTTGAGCGCACGAGAATTTGATCGTTACGGCTCTTGGTCAAATCGAGAATGAACGATTTGTCGATTTTGATTTCGGAGGCGGGCAGGCGTTTGAGATAAGTGAGCGTCGATTGGCCGGTGCCATAATCATCGATCGATAGGCTGACGCCAAGTGCACGCATTGCGCGCATGGCGTCAATCGCCTGATCGGGGTTGTCGAAGGTCGCGGACTCGGTGATTTCGAACACCAGTCGCGCCGGATCAATCCGGGCTTTTTTGATGAGTGTGGAGAGTCTTTTTTGGAACGGAAGGTTATGCAGCAGCGATGCCGAAATATTGACCGCAATGCTCTGCGGGAATCCTTTTTGGCTCAGGTCTTGTAGATCGGCAATCGCGCGCGCCACCACGAATAGAGTCAGCTCGGCGATGCGGCCCTCCTTTTCGATTAGCGGGATGAAATGGTCGGGCGCAATTGGCCCACGTTCGGGGTGAAGCCAGCGCACCAAAGCCTCAGCACCGATAATCGCACCCGAGTTGGCATCGGCCTTGGGCTGATAGGCGACCCACATTTCGCTGTTGGCGAGCGCTTTGTCGACTTCGCTGAGCAGCGACATTTTCCAATCGATTTCAGCACCATGGGCGGCACTGTGTACATCCCATAAAATGCCTTGATCGGCGGCGCGGTCAGCCGCAAGCAGGGCTTGCGCACTTGCAACGCGCGGATCACCGGCATCGCCCGCAGCGACACCAAAGCTGAGACTGACATCAAGCGGACGTCCGCCAATCAAAAGGGGTGAGCGGAAAATGGCGGCGAGCGCGGCGAATCGGTCACTCAACTCTTCGGTGCTGGCGTCTCCCGATTGCCATGCGAGCGCATTGTCTTCCACGCGGTAGATGGTGCGGTTGGCGGTCGCGAGGAGCAGACGATCAGCGATTCGCTGTAACGCGGTCGCGGTCTGCTCGCTCCCCAGCAACAGCGCGATTTCGCCGTAATGATGGATGCGTGCCACGACGATGGTATACGTGTTCTCGGCGCGGCAATCGCGTCGCAACGCCACAAGGTTGGGCAAGCCCGTGTCATGATCGGTGGCTAGGCTGACGACAAAGGCATTGTGGATCGCGCCGATGAGCATCAGCACGGCCCCAGTGGTCAACGCCGCGAGGGCCGGGGCGCTGTCGAGCGTACAGAGCTTGGCAATTTCGAGCGGCAGTGGAAGCGCCAGCACGGCCACCAATCCAGCACCGACACGCAGGCCGCGCGCCATGTTGGACGCCTTTCGTTGCGCTAAAATCAACGCTAAAAGCGCGCACAGCAGCAGCGGCAGCGGGCCAAAGTCAGGATAGGCCGTTCCTTGAAGGAGCGTTTCTGTCGCCAGAGCTTGCACGATGACTCCCGGCAAGACGCCAAAATTGGGGAGCGCATAGCGGTCGCCCATCTCAATCGCCGTAGCACCAATGAGCACCCGCTTGCCCTTGAACGCGTCCTTGGGCACCCGACCGTTGACCACATCGGCGATCGAATATTGTGGGATCGACCGTGGATCGATGCTCTGGTCGATGGCATAATCTTTGATGCCGAGATTAGACGTCTCAGCGAGCAACGCGGGAATCGAGGGATGTACCTCATGGGCCGTCACCACGCCTGTCTCATAACGCCTCACGAGCCCATCCTCATCGGGCACGATGTTGACCGAAGCCAGAAACGAATGGTCGCGCAACGCCGGGATTGGCAGATTTTCAAACACCTGTGTTCGGTCGCTGGTCTGATACTGCCGGAATGTGGGTAAAATAACGCTTCCGCCCGCACGCGCTAGCGCTTGTTCAAAGCTCTTGTCCTCCCATGGCACCGAAGGCGAGGAAAGATCGACGTCAAACGCAATCGCGCGCGCAGGGGCGGCGCGCAGCCGATCCACAAGCCGCCCATGGATACTGCGCGGCCACGGCCAATGGTTGATTTGCATAAGGCTCTTGGCGTCAATTTCGACGACAACGACATCGCCCGTTGCGCGACGCGGGTGCAAGGCGTCGCGTCCCTGTTGCAGGACATGATCAACGTTGCGGCCTGCATCATAAACAGTTGCGAGGCCGCCGACGAGCAGCGCCGCGATCAAGACCGCGCTGGCGCGTTGCCGACCCAGCCAGCGGCTGATCGTGATCAGGGCAGGGCGCATCTGGTGCGACCGAACGTCAGGGCAGTTTGATCGTCGGTGTCGCGGCGCTCGCAGCCTGCACCGCCGCCACGATCTTCGCGACCAGCGCAGCTAGCGCCGAAGCGCCTGCAGTGGTGGAGGCCGCAGTTGTCGTCGTCGCTGTTTTCGTCGTCGTGGCAGTCGTGGCAGTCGTCGCGGCGGGGGTCGTTACAACCGCCGTCGTCGTTGGTGTTGTGACAGCCGTCGTGGCAGTCGCTGCCGTCGTCTTCGTTGACGTTGTTGTGGC